>Ga0078972_1003457_pt1 | contig 47330 bp, 46 predicted proteins | sample YelNatPaOPGAMG01_FD_67568 | JGI IMG/M metagenome (GOLD analysis project Ga0078972, IMG submission 67568) | Hot spring thermophilic microbial communities from Obsidian Pool, Yellowstone National Park, USA - OP-RAMG-01 (SPADES assembly) (version 2) | ecosystem: Environmental > Aquatic > Thermal... | reverse complement strand
TAAAAGAAAACCGCAGAGGGCGGCATTTTCTTTTTGGTTACTTTTTCTTTGTTGCTGGAGACAAAGAAAAAGTAACAATCTAACCACAAATGTTGTGGGTTAATGATTGGCCGATAAAGCAACGCCGACGGCTTTTCCCTTCGGCTTTGCCTCAGGGCATGCTTTCGGTTCACTTTCTTTTGGCCGTTCAAAAGAAAGTGAACATTGGGTTCTCTCTTTCTCATCGCTGAGAAAGAAAGTAAGATAGGATTTCCACTGCTTTTCCCACAAAAAGCAGATAAAAAAGGAGTATTTTATGAAAGAAAAAACAGCAGGAATTGTAATATTTATACTTTTTGTGATTTCTATTATTATGAGTTTTGTTGTAATCTATTATCCTGTGCCTTCTAAGCAGGAGGAATCAAAGGTTTCTATAAAAGAAAGACGAAGAATTTTCAGGGGAGCAACATTTTATCCTGCAAATACAATAGCGGTACTGAATATTTTTTCAGTTATTCGGTTTAATGAGGAAGGGGATATATTTGGGATCAGAACAGCCGGGGCTACTTACTGGCTTGATTTACTTAAGTCGATAGAGAATGAACCGAATGTAAAGGCTGTTATTATTCGAATTAATTCTCCGGGTGGAACTGTTGGTGCGGTGCAGGAGATTTATAATGAAATCTTAAGACTTAGAAATAAGGGTAAGGTTGTTACTGTTTCAATAGGAGATATTGCTGCTTCTGGGGCTTATTATATTTCCTGTGCCTGTGATTATATTGTGGCTAATCCGGGTTCTCTAGTCGGGAGTATTGGTGTTATTATGTCAGGGCTGGATCTTACGGAGTTGTTTAGAAAAATAGGGATTGGTTATAATGTAATCAAGAGTGGAAAGAACAAGGATATTTTTGCAAGCTATAGAAAAATGACAGAAGAAGAATACAAGCTTCTTTCAGATATAATTATTGATACATATGAGCAGTTCTTTCAAGCGGTTTCAAGTGGAAGAAATATAAAGTCCGCGGTTTTAAGACCTCTTGCGGATGGGAGAATTTTTAATGGAAGACAGGCTTTAAAGTATAAGCTTATAGATGAACTTGGCGATTTTGACGATACAATAAAAATTACAGCAAAGCTGGCAAATATTTCCGGAACACCAAACATTATGGAGCTAAAGCCGGATGTTAATACTCTGATAAAATTATTGAGTTCATCGTTTGAAGGTTTGGGAAAGAGCAAAAAAATCAATTTAATTGATTCCCCATTTGATAAGTTTAAAGAAGGATATTCGCCATTGCTGTATCTCTATTATTATTAAATCCAAAAATCCGGTAAAAGGGGTAAAAAAATGAATTTTTTTGAATATTTATATGAAAATACCTGGATTTTTTTTCATCCCTTTCAGCTTTTCAATAAGATAGAAAAGGGAGTGAATAAACGAGATAAGGGTAAAGTAATTCTCTTTTCTTTTTTGCTTTCTATATTTGGGAATTTTTCCTTGCTGTTAAGTTCACCTCTTATAAGGCCCGAAAAGAGTGGCACTTTCGGCATTATTTTATTTAGTATAATACTTTCTCTTATAATAACCTACTGCTTTTACTTTATATTCTTATCTATTTGCAGTTTCTTTCTTTCTCTTTTTGACAAGAAAGTAGAGTATATTAAAATGGTGACTCTATTTTTGGTTTCAGATTTTATATATATTATTCTGATTCCACTTGCAATGATATTGAAACCTTTTACACTGCTCTCAGATACTTTATTTGAACTGGCTCTAATATTCCTGACTATTTTTAATATAGCTCTGAAAATTAAGGCTATATCCCAGAGTTCTTCTACTCGCTATATCTCTTCTCTTGGTGTGTATTTTTTGCCTTTTGTGTTGTTTATTTCGGTTGTAATTCTTGGAATTTTTAACTTTTTTATAAGTTTAATAAAGCTTTTTGTTTAAGGATGGGATTGCATGAATTTTGAGAAGTGGAAGAAAAAACTTCGGCACTTCTTTTATCTAAAAATAGACCGCTATTTTTATAGTGAGCTTTTTCCTAATTATTTATTCGGGCTTCTTTTCTTTACTATACTGATGATGCTTAATGAATTTTTCTTTTTAGTTCGCCTGTATGTTGAAAATAATGTGCCAATAGGTCAGGTATTTATGCTTCTATTTAATATGCTTCCTTTTATTCTAACCTATACAATCCCTATAGGTGTTCTCCCGGCTTATCTTTTAACTATGGGAAGATTTTCCCATGATAACGAGTTTACAGCCATGAAAGCCTGTGGAATTTCTGCATTCAGATTCATAAGGCCCGGAATCCTGCTCGGGATTGCAATTCCAGTTTTCTCGTTTGTTTTTACAGAGAAGGTTGTTGTGCCATCTAATCTAACTTATATAAGACTTCGTGCCAAGATTATAGCCCAGAAACCTGCTGTAGAACTTAAAGAGAACCGCTTTGTGGAGGTTGGAGGGTACAAGATTGTTTTTGACAAAAATAGAGTAGAGAATAATGTTGATGTTTTGTACAATATTCATGTTATAGACTTAAAGGGTAGAAAAACTATAGAGGCGGAAAAGGGAAGAATTTTTACAGATCCAGAAAACCCAGAACATTATATTTTAAAATTTATGAACGGTAGTATATCTGAGGTTATCAAGACTAAATTTAGCGGGGAAAAAGAAGAAGAAAAGTTTTTTGTTGCCTCTTTTCGCTATCTTTCAATTCACACTTACCTCAGTCTTCCTCCCGAAGCTTATACAAAGGGTCCAGACACAATGACATTACTTGAGCTTTTAAAGGAAATATCGGAGAAATCCAAAACATCCATAGAACAAATACAGAATTATTTAAAAGATAAAGAAAGGATTTTAAGTGATATAGAAAACATAAGGAAACAATATTCGCTTCAATTTGAAAATCTTTCTAAGAATGAGGTCCTTGAAAAGACGAAAGAATTGGAAAAAAAGATGAGTTCTTTAAAGGAAGAAATAAAGAGCATCGATAAAAGTATTTTTAATTACAGAAAAAATCTTCCTAATTATTATATTATGAAATATCATGAAAAGTTTGCGTTGCCTCTGGCTTCTCTGGGTTTTGCCCTTATAAGCCTTTCTCTTGGAATGTTTTCTGCGAGAAGTGGAAGAAATGAAGGGCTGGGTATAAGTATTATAATCATGCTTTTGTTTTACGGTTTAAAGTTTGGTACGGAGACTCTTATAAATAAGCAATTGCTTCCACCACAGATGGAATGGTTTCCTACCCTTCTATTTATGGTTTCTGGTTTTATATTGTTAATTTTAAAGATAAGAGAGTAGAAAAATGATCGAAAATGCAGAAAGGTATGTAAAGAGCATTTTTGGAAAAATAAGACATTTTTTTTCCAGTATAGATTGGGAAGATATTAAAGAAAGGCTTCTTAAAGAAATTAAATTATTAAGATGGACTCCAATAGATAGATATGTCTTAAACAGCTTTTTGATTTCTCTTTTTGGTTCATTATTCTTTTTTGTATGCATATATCAATTAACCGTTATGTTTCAGGATATTAAATGGATTCCTCAGGGTACCCGTCCAGAACTTTTATTTAAGTATTATATTTTTAATGGCATATACTGGATTGTTATCCTTCAGCCCTTTTCATTTCTTTTTGCTACAGTTTATGTTTTAAGCAGGATGGCGCAATTTCGTGAGCTGGTCGCTATAGTTAGCAGTGGGACGAGCATTTATAGAGTTAGCTTTTACATGATAGTTTTTACCCTGTTGTATTATTTATTTATGATGCTTTATTTTCAAAATTTTGTTATTTTTCCGTGTTATCAGAAAAAGCATATTCTTGGTGAAATTGTGTTTCAAAGGGCGGATCCAAAATCCCTTGATCGTTTAAGAGATAACCATAATTTTTCTATTTTTGGTTCGGGGGATTTGATATACATTATAGGGTATTACAATGCTGTTTCTAGGGAGCTAAATAATATTACTATAATTCAGCTTAAAAAGGGATATGAGCAAAAGAATATAAGCGTGGAGGAGATTGTTTCTAACCAGAATGAATGGTTAAGAACGAATGTTATTGAGTTAACAAAGCAGAGAAGTCTTGATTATCTTGGTAAGATAAATATCTCTCTCAGGATTGATGCTGATAAAGCTATATGGGATCAAAAGAATAAACAATGGCTTTTTAATTCTGGTACAATTCGATATGTAGAAGATTCCGGTAATAGTTTTGCTGTGCAAACCTTTACAAATTTATCCTTCCCTTTTGTTACAGATCCTCCTTACTATTTTGAAAGAAGCTGGTATGGAATTGATGCGATGACATACGAGGAGGGGGGAAAGTATGTAGAGAAACTGAGAAAATCAAGACAGGATTATAGAGAAGCTCTGGCAAGGCATCTATCAAAGTTTAGTTATTCACTTGGAATAATTTTTGTTGTTCTGGCGGGTATAGGAATTGTAGATATGTCCCGAAGAAAAATATCATTTATTATTAACTTAATGATTTCCATGGCTTTGTTTGTAGTTTATTATTTGCTTTTTGCTATGGGAATAGCCCTTGCCGGTAAGGGAGTAATCTCTCCCGTAGTGGGGGCTTATGTGGGAACCATATTTCTTGGAGTAAGCTCAATCTTTATCTTCCGCTTCGCAAAAACCTGAAAGGATGATTTTGAAGGTTTAATCTATACAGATAAGTACTTCTGGTTTTCAAATTTCCATGTTTTTAATTCGTCTATAAGCGTTTTTAAGGATTTCTGTTATTTCGGAGAAATTTTTACTTTCTACCAGATCACTTCTGAATATAGGTGTGCCCATACCGACAGCTATGGCGCCAAAGGATAAAAATTGTATTGCTGATATGAGATTAAGTCCTCCGGTCGGGAAGACCTCTATGAAAGGGAAGGGTCCCTTAAGCTTTTGTATAAAGGTTGGCGCCATTTCGCTTGCAGGGAAAAGCTTGATGATATCGGAGCCCGCTTTATATGCATTGTATATTTCAGTAGGTGTAAAACCCGAGAGTATTATTGTTTTTCTCATTGATTTTACTGTATCTACTATTTCGTAATTAAGTATGGGGCTTACTATGAAATCGGCGCCATTATTAATGGCTTCTTCTGCCTCTCTTTTTTGGAGTACAGTTCCCAATCCTATTGTTAAATCCGGGTATTTGTCTTTAATTTTACCGATTTCTTTTATTATACCCGGGGTAGTAAGTGTACACTCTAAAATTTTCCCCCCGGAATTATGGACCGCCTCTGCAATATTTAGTGCAACTTCTGGCGTGAGGGTCCTTAGAATTGGGACAAGCTTTTCTTGTTTTATGATTTCCTTTATTGAAGAAGCTTCCATGAAAATACTCCTGATAACTTGAAAAGCTTTTAAACTTATAAACGGACAACTTTAAGTCTTGTTATTTCCGGTACTTTTAGCAGAAGGTTTACGATACTTTCATTAACTTCCGTATCTACATTTAAAATTGTTAAAGCCTCCTGGCTGGTAGTATTCCTTGATACATGCATACTTGCTATATTTATTTTGTTTTCACCCATAATAGAACCAATACGGCCGATAACCCCGGGTTTATCCTGATTGTTTATTACAAGAAATGTACCCTTTGGGGTTATTTCAAAGAAATAGTCATTGAATTTTACTATTTTCCCATGGTTAGAGGAATATACCGTGCCCCATAGATTCATCTCTTCTTTATCGCTTTTTATTGTAATAGAAAGAAGGTTGGTGTATTCAATTTCTTCCTGCTTGATTTCTTCTTTTATTTTAATTCCTCTTGATTTCGCTGTGGCGGTTGAGTTTACATAGTTTACTGTATCACCAAGAAAATTCTGGAACAACCCTTTAAGTGCAGCCCTTGTTATAATAGAGATGTCTTTCTCTCTTACTTCGCCGGTGCAGGATACATAAACCTCCTCAATTTGTCCTTCAATACATTGGGAGATCATTGAGCCAATCTTTTCTGAAAGATTGATATAGCCTTTTAGATTCTGAAACTCCTCTTTGCTTATGGAAGGCATATTTACAGAATTGACTACTATTCCATGGATAAGAAAATTTGCAACAGCCTGCGCACTTTCTACAGCCACATTAAATTGAGCCTCTGAAGTAGAAGCACCAAGATGTGGATTAAGTATGCAGTTTGGTGCTTCAAATAGAGGATTCAGGGGTTCAAAGGGAGGTTCCTTTGAATATACATCAATGGCAGCTCCAGCAACTCTTCCCTCTTTAAGTGCTTCTGCAAGAGCTTTTTCATCAACGATGCCACCCCTTGCGCAATTTATGATTCTTACATTCTTTTTCATCATCTCTATTTCTTTCTTTCCTATCATTCCACGGGTTTGGTCAGTTAGTGGAGTGTGGATTGTTATGAAATCACTCTCTTTGTAGATACGTTCCAGAGAGCTTAGCTCGATTCCATTTTGCACAGCAAATTCTTCAGACACATAAGGATCGTACCCTAATATTTTCATTCCGAAAGCCCTTGCCCTTTTGGCTACTTCTGTTCCAATCCTTCCAAGCCCTATTATGCCAAGGGTTTTCCCAAGAAGTTCCACTCCCTTAAAACTTTTTCTATCCCATTGCTTTTCCATTACCGTTTTCATATGAGCAAAAGGGATCTTTCTTGCGAGAGAAATCATCATGGCAAAGGTATATTCCGCGGTGGATATTGTATTTCCAAGGGGGGCATTCATTACCACTATACCTTTTTCTGTGGCTGCGTTTACATCAATGTTATCCACCCCAACTCCGGCACGAGATATAACCTTTAAACCTTCAGAAGCTTTAATAACATCTCCTGTTAATTTTGTGTCACTTCTTACAATTATTGCATCATAACCCTTTAATTCTGCTTTTAAGGCGTCGCCCTTAAGGGTTTCTTTTTCTATTACTTCTAATTCTTTATATGATTTTAGAAGTTCTACACCTTCTTTATCAAGTTTATCAGTTACTAATACTTTGTACTTCATAAGGATATCCTCCCGCTTTTTGTATAAAAATTAAAACCGGTCATCTACTATGGAATAAAGATGGCCGGTTTTTTATTTAGCTTACAGTAATAGCATTAGTTGGGCACTGAGCAGCCGCATCTTGAGCCAAACTGGCGTCATAGTTTGGTAAATCCTTCACCTTTGCTTTCCCATCTCCACTCATCTCAAATAGATCTGGATAAAGACCTTCACATACGCCACATCCAATGCATGCTTCCTGATCGATTGTTACAGCCATTTTCTATACCTCCACCATGAAAAGTTATGTGAAGATTTTACCATATTCGAATAAAATAATCAAAATTGTTAAAAATATATTTTCCTGGTAGTGAATAGCAAAAAATGGATATTTGAATTTATCAGGAAAAACTGAAGAAGATAGTTACCTCGTTGCCTTTTTCGCTGTAATATATGGAGTCGGAAAACTTCTTCATTATGTATATTCCTCTTCCAGATATTCTATCCAGGGATTCCTTCCCTACAGGAACAGAGATGTGTTTAACATCAAAGCCTTCTCCACTATCTTTTATAAACACGCGAAGCCCTATTGAACCTACTTCATAATTAATAACAACCTGTTTGTTATAATCCATTTCGTTACCATAGGTTATTGCATTAACAAGGGCTTCATGCAATACGGTTTCTATTTTCCATATTTTTTCTGAGTGGTATTGTAATACATGGCTCTTAATCATGTCAATAATCATTGAGATTGTCTTAAGAGAAGATTTTATAGAAAAACTGTAAGCCTGATGTGGATAGTTTTCGATAGCGAAAATAGGGAATATTTTAGGTTCAAATGGGCAAAACGCATCGTTTATTTTTTTTAGCAGAACATAAGATGAAAATTTGGAATTACATGCCAAATTGGTGAGCATATCTATGTTATCGGGCATTAAATTTTTGTTAAATGTGATTATTAAGTTCTTTGGGAGCCATGGTTTTTCTGATTGTCCTTTTTCCAGGAAATATACAGATTTATTTTCTCTGTTTATAACAACACAGTTACTGTCGGTGTTGAGCCGGAATTTAGAAATCCCTTTTTCAGAATTTATGTATATAAAACTCTTGTTCTCATCATCAAAAGAGAAAGAATCAAAATTTTCTTTGATATTGCTTTCTTCCAGACTTTTCAGGTTTTTATCTAACTTATTATGAAAGGCTAATAATAACTCTGCTTTATCACTTTTCTTTTCTATACAATAACCGTTCTTTTTTTCATTTATGGATAACCAGACATTTTCTGTTTGCACAAAATCTTCCATAGGATTTTTGGTCAATATTTTAAATTTTTTCATATTTTTCTATCTGACTTTTTACTCTTGTATTGAGTAATTTTTTATAGCAGGATAGGGAGATTCCAGAGCCTGGTCTTAGTAGTAGAATATCATCCCTTTTTATGACCTCATTTTTCTGAATAAGACGGGAAGCGTACATGCTTCGCATTGAAAGTGGTGTTATTTCTCTTTCATATTCCGTTATTAATTTTTTTCCTTCTCCGAGCGATTTTTCGAGAATTCTAATAGCATGAACCATTTCTTTAAATTTATCTGGACTTAGGGAAATTTTATGATCTGCAAATTCTCTTGCATTATCTATTGTAAAATGTCGCTCTATAAGAGATGCTCCACAGGGAATAGCCCCAATTGAAAGATAAATATCGGAAGTGTGGTCTGAAAATCCTGCAGGTAGGTGGAATTTTTTTATTAAAACCTTTATAAAGTTTAAATCTATAAATTCTTCCTTTGCAGGATACTGGGACACACAGTAGAGTATAGCTAGAGGCGATTTTTTAAAGAATGAAACCGCCCTTTTTATTCCCGGGATATCCACAAAGCCTGTTGAAATAATGGTTAAAAATCCTTTTTTAATAGCTTCTTGACTGACCTGGTATAGAAAAGGCTCGTTTGTAATATCCGAGCTGGCAATTTTTATAATAGAGGAGTTTATACTTAAAAGAAATTGAAGCGAATCTGGATCCAGCGGAGTTCCATAAAATATAATGTCGAGGGATCTGGCAAATTCTGACAGCTTATAGAAAGAATCATAACTTAGTTCGAAACTTTTAAATAACGCATAGGCTTCCGGGGAAAGTTCTGGATTATAGAACTTTTCTGTTTTATAAATCTGAAATTTTACTGCATCTGCTCCGCATTCTGCGGCTTTTTCAATTAGCTTTTTTGCGAAATCTAGATTTCCTTCATGATTAATGCCTATTTCGGCTGTTATAAATGTTTTTCTTTCCTTACCGTGTGCGAATATATCTTTAATATTAAACACAAAAGTTCCCCCGTATAATAGGGAAAATTTATTTTTCTACACCCAAAAGGATTGCAAGGTTACTTACCCCTTTGTGGATGGAATGTACATTGGTTTTGTTTAGAGATTCCAGAACACTTCGAATGGCGTTCTCCGAAGAAAATTCCTTAATCCCTGCAATGTTTTCTTCTTTTACAAGATAAAAGGCAATAGTTTTCCTTTCCTCTGCTATTTTACTCTTTATGTTGTTTATTTCTAACTCAAGATTTGATTTGAAGGTATAAAGTGACTTGTTATCCTGAATGTTTGTGCTTAGATAGCTTATGATATTCTCACCGTTGTATTTTACGGAATTTACTATTGCGTTTAATTCTCTGGTTAGAGAGCCGTAATCCTTAGTAGGGTTAGGGGAGCTTTCAAATTCATGAACCTTCTCTTGAAGTTCGTACAATCCCTTAAGACTTGCATTGTCTCTAAGGAAATTCTTTTGAAGTTGTTTTATCTTAATTAGATCTGATGGCACCTTCTTTGTGGAATTAAAAAAATCATTCTTGATTTCTGGTGTTGATGAAGCTTCTGCAGGCATGTCCTCTTTTAATACTTTCTTTCTATATCCAAGATTCTCCAGGATGGCTTTTTCTGTAATAACATCGTTTATTTTCATATTTCACCTCCTCCTGAGGAAAACCCTCCTTTCTAATTATATTATATATGATTTATAAAAAATGTAAAAGTTTTTTATTAATTCCCAGAAATTCCCCATTTTTGAAAATTAGATAATTCCAGCATCATTGCGTCTTCTATGATAAAAGTAGCACTGGCTGCCAGCCAGTGCTACAATACAAAAAACCCCGCTGTGGAGGGTAGAGGGTCATTGTCATCGTCTTTCCTTTTCTCAGGTCTTGCTCAGAAGTAAGAGCACGGAAAATCTACCCTCGCACATTCGGCGTCGTGCCTCATGTGCTCGGGGCGAAATGCCTCCTGCATTTCTTGGCGTAATGGCGGGTAAGATTTTCCTGTTGGTGCAAGCGCAAGACATTCGACGGAAAGATGATGACAATGACCAGAAGGCATAGACCGCAGCAGGGATTATGTAGGTATAGAAGATAAAAAAATAAAAATAAAAAATAACGCCGTGCTCAATGGTAAGAGCAACACTCCGCCCTCAACGACCACATCCTGTGGTCTTGGTAAAGGCGAGGAGGTGAAAACTGAAAGAAAAAAGTTGTTCATACGCGTAGGCATAGACCACAGCGGGGATTATGTAGGTAAAGGAAATAAAAAAATAAAAAAAGAAGAAAAAACCGACACCGCGATCCGGTTATAGTAATTTGTGTTTAGAGGAAGCATTGATTATAGACAAAGTGTGTTAACCGCTATTACACAAAGGAGAAGTTTACTACGCCGTAAAGGACTACGGCGGGGCTTTTGAATCAGCACAGGATGTGATGATGAAAAAGCCATATTACGAGAAGGCGAAGTTGTTTTTAAAGTATTAAGGTTAACACTATTGGTATAGAAAGAGAACTGGCCGATAAAGCAACGCCGACGGCTTTTCCCTTCGGCTTTGCCTCAGGGCATGCTTTTGGTTCACTTTCTTTTGGGACGCTTGCCAAAAGAAAAGGTAGCATATGAATACCATATCAGGAATAACTTCCCCAACTTAATACTTTATTCTTATTAAAGACAAACCGACAGCTTGATGTATATACTTTTTTGCTCCCTATGGGATTGTACTGGTTTTCCTGTAACAGTCTGAGCAACTTGGCTTGTATGTCAATCGGCATGTCCCCAATTTCGTCGAAAAACAGCGTGCCTTTACCCGCTTCCGCTACAAGGCCCCTCTGGTTGGCTTTTGCATCTGTAAACGCTCCCTTTGTGTGTCCAAATAATTCTTCTTCCCAGAGAGTTTTAGGTATGGCTGCACAGTTAATAGCTATAAATGGTTGGTTTTTATTATTCGCAGAATAATGAATTAGTTTAGCTATCAGTTCCTTCCCGGTGCCTGTTTCGCCTGTAATTAAAACTGGTTTGGTTATAAGAAGTGCCTGATTGACCTTCTCCACTACTTCCAGCATCTCAGGACTCTGAAATACCATGGTGTTTTTTTCATCAAGTGTCCTTTCCTGCCTCTGTAATATATGGATCGTAAGCTTTTCAACCTCATCCTCAACATGATCCTTTATTTTTTTCGTTCTTTCATACAGCCGCGCATTTTCTATGGAAATGGCAGCCTGAGACATAATTACTTCCAGGATTTGTATGTCCTGGTCGGAGAAGACAGAGGTAAAAAGAGGATTGTCAAAATAGCATACACCCAGGATTACATTTTTATATTTCATGGGTATGCAGATAATGGATTTAAGCTTATATTCCACAATACTATCGTATTTTCAAGAACGCTTTTTCTTACTTTCAATTCCAGATTTTCGCTTTCCTCGTTCTTTATAAATAAATACCCCCTCTGTGCTCCAATTGTTTCCATTGCCAGAGAAACAATCTTTTCCAGCAACACTTCTAACTGAAGGATGGAACTGATTGTCTGGCTAACTTTTATGATGGAAGAAAGTGTCTCTCTTCTTTTCAGTCTCTGCATGGAATCAGGACTCTCATAAAACTCGATTTCTTCAATACCCAGCGCTTTGCCGGCTTTATTAAGATAGTCTCTCGATCCTATTTCCTTAAAAATAAGGTATGCAGCCTCCAATTTTTTTCGAGCTTCGTCAGACCGTCCATGATTCTTTAGAAATATTCCATATTCGTATAATCCTTTTCCCATCTCATATTTTTGCCCCAATTTCTCTGTAATCTTTATACTTTTCAAAAAATACTGTTCTGCTTTTTTATTATCTTCTAAAAACTTGGCATTTACTCTAAGCGCCTCTCCATAATGAACCTGCCAGCATTTTGTTCTATTTAATGCCTTTTTAACATGCTTCTTTAACTGAAGGAACTGCCTTTTCCTCTCGATAGAATTTAACTTAAGATTATCACGGTTATAAATTTCCAGAATCGTCTCGGCTATAGAAGAATAAACAAATATGGTAAAATGCTTCAGAAAATGATTTTTTTCATAATTCTCTTTCGCTTATCTGGCTCTTTCTCAAGAAGCTTTAGTACTATCTTTTCCAGCGTCTCACTTATGCCAGAATTCTTCTTCGATGGTGGTAACGGTGTCATCGCTATCTGACGGTGAATTATCTCCGATATGCTTTCTCCTAAAAATGGAGGTTCCCCTGTAAGCAATTCATATAATATAATGCCAAGAGAGTACAGATCGCTTCTCTCATCCACGCTCCTTTTCAGAATTCCAAAATGCTCCGGTGACATATAGCAGAATGTGCCTACTATCTCAGTCGGTTTCTTTAAAGCAGAATATTCTCTCACCAGTGCCAGACCGAAGTCGATGATTTTTACCTGATTCCGATTATCTCTGGACTTTGTAATCATTATGTTCCCTGGCTTCAGGTCTCTATGGATAATGTTATTCCCGTGGATGTATTCCAGGGCCTGGCACATCTGAATTATGATGTCAATGACTTCTTCCTCGGAAAGCCTGTCGCCCCTTTTAATTATTTTATACAGGCTCTCGCCCAGAATATATTCCATAGCAATGTAATTCTCACTTTCATATTCACCAACTTCATATACATTCGCAATATTCGGATGAGCAAGCCTCGAAAGAATCAGAGCTTCATTGTGAAACCGGATAACATCTTCTATTCGGTTGGATATAGCTTCTTTCTTCAATATGCGGATCACTACTTTCCTTTTCTCAATCTGATCATTGGCAAGGTATACTTTTGAGATCCCGCCTTCATCAATCTGCCGGATTATTTCGTAGCGATTGCTAATCATATTGATTCCCAAATCAATTATATAATAATTTATGCAATTAATCAATGTAAAGATAGCGATTCCCTTACCTTGACTTTTATCATAACATCGTGTGAAAAGTCAGCAAAACTTTGTCCTGAGCCTGTCGAAGGGGTTGCCCAAGTTGTAACAACCACTTTGACAGCCCCTGACGAGAAAACCAACAAGCCGACACAAGCCAGTGGGAGATGGAGATTGACCAGCTGGTGTATAAATTGTATTACTTAACTGATGAGGAGATTGCCGCCAATTTTGACAGAAAAATTTGTTGTCTGTAATATATTTGTATAAACAATGTGGTTTTAGAAGATATGCATATTGCTTTTTTTGATTCCGGGATTGGAGGACTTACTGTTTTAAGAGATGCCCTTAAGATCCTCCCACAAGAAAATTATATCTATTATGCTGATACAAAAAATGTGCCTTATGGGACAAAATCTAAAGAAGTTGTTATTAAATTTATTCTTGAGGCTGTAGATTTTCTTGTAGGAAAGAATATAAAAATGCTTGTTCTAGCCTGTAATACAGCCACAAGCGTTGCTGCACAGGAACTTCGCAAGAGGTATTCTTTTCCTATAATCGGTATGGAACCCGCTGTAAAACCAGCAGTAGAAAATTCTAAAGAAAAGAGGGTTCTTGTTCTTGCTACCACCCTTACTCTTAGAGAGGAAAAGCTTGAAAACCTAATAAAAAGAGTGGATAGACATAAGCTTGTTGATAAAATGGCTTTTGATGAGCTTGTTGGTTTTGCTGAAAATGGTAACTTTGAAAGTATAGAAGTAAAGAGGTTCATAAAAGAAAAACTGGGAACAGTAGATTTAAGCCTTTATGGTTTTATTGTACTTGGGTGTACTCATTTTATATACTTTAGAGATTTGATTCGGAGTGTGATTCCGCCGGATATATCCATAATAGATGGCAATATGGGTACTGTTAGAAATATTAAAGCAACTCTGGAACGCAGGAATTTGATAAATTCAGGCAAAGGGAAAGTAAGTTTTTATTTTTCTGGAAAGATGGTAGATAGTCAGGAAGAGCTTAAGAGGCTTTATCATTTATTGAATTATAAACATGAAGGCTTATAGGTTTTTGTAATTTTATAAAGGAATAGGTATAGTTTTTCCGATAATAAAACTGATGCCTAAGATAATCGATTCCTGATTCTAAAACCCCAATTCAACACGGATTTTCACGGATTTTACAGATTTTCGCAGATTACCCATTGAGGGCGATGCCTGATTTTCATTAATCCGTGTAAATCCGTTTAATCCGTAGAATCCGTGCGCAATTGGGGTCGGAATAAAAAAAGAATCGCTCAAATTAGGTAATACTAAAATTAAAAAAGGTGTTCATGAAGCATAATCTGCATTCAACTTTTTATTCTTATGCAAAAGTAAATCTATATCTTGGCATTACCGGAAAAGATGAAAAAGATGGCTATCATTTTATTGATAGCCTTTTTCAGGAAGTAACTCTCTACGATGTAATCGATATCTGGCAAAGCCCAAACGATTCAGTCAGATTTATTAATGAAAAAATACCTCAGGAAAATACTGTCGCCCGGGCATTGCAAATGTTTAAGGAGAGTTTTTCAATTTGCGATTCTTTCACGATAGAGGTGTTTAAAAACATCCCTATCGGATCGGGGCTTGGAGGGGGAAGTTCAAATGCAGCTTATGTCTTATTAGCTCTGGCTAACTTTTATTCAGTTCCGGAGGAGAAAATTTTAGAAATTGGAAAGAAAATCGGCAGTGATGTTCCATTCTTTTTGTATGGAGGGTTATGCCATGTTCAGGGTAAGGGAGAGATAGTAACTCCTCTTAAGGCAAGGTTAAAGGATATATATTTCCTTATTATTTACCCAGAAATCCCGATTTCTACAAAATGGGCTTATTCTCTTATAAAAGACTACGATAGTAAAAGTAATGAAAATTTCAATAATATCCCTGTAATTGATATTGATTTTCTAAAAAAAATAATGTATAATAAATTCCAGCTTTTTGTTTTTGAGAATTGTAAGGAGCTGGTAGAAGTAAAAAATAACCTGGAAAGCTTTCTTGATTCGCACCTCTCGTTTATGAGCGGAAGCGGATCCTCGTTTGTTTATGTGTATACGGAGGAACAAAAAGCTAAAAGGGATTTTGAACGGATTAAGCAGAATTTTACTTATAAAGTTTTTTTCTGCGAGCCATATTACCGGCGAACAGGAGAGAGGTGAGTAGTAGAGGGGTAAAAAATTATTACAGTTTCAATTTTCTTCAGGAGGATAAACCTTATGGAAATTACAGACATCAGAATCAAGAAAGTAGAAGGGGAAAATAAGCTAAAAGCTTATGCCTCGGTTACCTTTGATGACAGCTTTGTGATTCATAACATCAAGGTAATTCAAGGGAATAACGGGCTTTTTATTGCAATGCCTTCTAGGAGGACAAGAAGCGGAGAGATGAAGGATGTGGCGCATCCTATTAATTCGCAGTTTAGGGAAAAGATTCAGAATGCTATTTTAGAAGCCTATCAGGCAGAACAACAATAGAAAGGTTTTGGGGCGTCGCCAAGCTGGTAAGGCAGCGGATTTTGGTTCCGCCATTCGAGGGTTCGAATCCTTCCGCCCCAGTAAAAAATTAAAAATATCTGCGCTTCTTTAATTGTTATGTTTAATATACCATCCGGGATGGTTGTGCTTATAAAGTGGGGAAGGAGTTAAGAAGGATAAGGAGGGAGTTGGTGCCTTCTTCTAATATTAAATTGATTAGTGGAAGAGCTAATCCAGAATTGGCTAAAAAAATCGCAACATATATTGGAGTAGAGCTTGTTGATATAACGATTACAGAGTTTGCTGATGGTGAAATATTTGTAAGAATACAGGAAAATATAAGAGGAATGGATGTTTTTGTGATTCAGCCAACCTGTAATCCTGGATACAAGCATATTTTTGAGTTGCTTATTATAATCGACGCATTGCGAAGGGCATCGGCGGAGCGTATTACTGCCGTAATTCCTTATTTTGGATATGCCCGTCAGGACAGAAAAGCAGAGCCGCGTGTTCCGATTACATCCAAACTTGTGGCGAATCTTTTGACAGTGGCTGGATGCAATCGTGTTATGGCAATGGATCTTCATGCGGCACAGATACAGGGTTTCTTTGATATTCCTGTGGATCATCTTTATGCTACCCCGGTTTTTTTAGAGACGCTTAAGGATATTAAGGATATATCTAACTATGTTGTGGTTTCGCCGGATACAGGTGGGGTTGAGAGGTCCCGTTTCTTTGCCCGTCAGATAGGTGCTTCTATGGCAATTCTGGACAAAAGAAGGGCAAAGAAAAATGAGGCAGAGGTTCTTCACCTTATCGGTAATGTTGAGGGAAAAAATGTTATTATGATAGATGATATGATAGATACAGCTGGAACTATAGTACAGGCTGCGGCAATGCTTAAAAAGAAAGGAGCAAAAACTATAAGCGTTTATTCCACGCATGGAGTTCTTTCTGGACCGGCCCCGGAAAGAATAAAAAATTCTGTAATTGATAAACTTTATTTAACAGATACTATCCCTATTGATGAACATAAGAAGAACATTATTGGTGATAAGCTCCAGATATTATCCGTGTATGAGCTTATAGGGCAGGCCATAGAGAGGATTCATCTTAATCTGTCTGTAAGCTCGCTTTTTGTTTCAGAAAGTAAGGTCTGAATAATATACAATACTATGACAGGAGGAACAATCTATGTCTGAGAAGCAGAATGTTCAACTTAAAGCAGAAGAGAGAAAAGTAACAGGAAAATCGGCGTCAGAGAAGATACGCCAGACACACAAACTACCGGGAGTAATCTATGGACCCGATATAAAAGAGAATGTTTATATAACCATAGATTATAAAGAGTTTGAAAAGATATTTGTGGTTTGTGGAACACAGACACCTTTTAATCTTGTACTGGGTGAAAAGAGTTTTAAAGTAATAATTAAGGATTTTAAAATTCATCCAATAACAAGGGTATTCCTTCATGTGGACTTTTATGCCATATCTTCTAAAAAACCTTTTACCACAGAAGTTCCGGTAAAATATGTGGGAACTCCTGTTGGTGTTAAGGAAGGTGGTGGGCTTTATATTTTTACGAAAAAACTAAAAGTTAATACAGATGTTGAAAGTCTTCCTTTAGTAATTGAAGTAGATATTTCTGGACTAAAAATCAATCAGCATCTGATAGTCAGGGATATTCCGAGGGGCAAGTACAAAATTTTAACCCATGAAGGGACCACTCTTGTGGAAGTTAAGTAAATTTTCCGCTGGAGGTTTTATTTGAAACTGGTAGTTGGTTTGGGAAATCCGGGGGAAACCTATGAAGGAACCCGCCATAACCTTGGCTTTATGGTTCTGGATAGAATGGCAGCGCGTTATGGGACTGCAGTAGATGTTAAAAAGAAGAAGTCTATGATTGGAAGAATTCGTATTGGTAAGGAAAGAGTGATGTTGCTAAAGCCTCAAACCTTTGTAAATTTAAGTGGTGAGGCTGTTCTTTATATGGCGAGTTTTCTTCGAATAATGCCGGAGAATATTGTTGTTGTATGTGACGATGTAAACCTGTCTCTCGGGAAAATTCGAATCAGGAAATATGGTTCTAGCGGTGGTCACAATGGAATAAAATCTTTAATTCAATTTCTTCGTTCGGACAATTTTCCCCGTATCAGGATTGGCATTGGGTCTCCTGCCGAAGGGGAAAAATTGGAAAATTTTGTGCTTGGAAAATTTACTTCTGAGGAAATAGAAATTCTTGATTCTGCTATTGAAAAGGCCTGTGATGCAATTGAGGTTATGGTAGGGGGAGATATAGAGGCCGCTATGAATAAATATAATGACTGAATGCCTGTGGAAGAAAAATCTGTTGTAGAATTAATGTTTTTTCAAGCTCTTTCAAAATTTGATCTGATTCAAAAAAAAGATAGGATTCTTGTTGCTTTTTCAGGGGGGGCAGATTCAGTTACCCTTTTGCACATTCTTAAGAAATACTCTTTAAGCCTTGGTATTGAGATCATGGCCTGCCATATTAATCACCTCCTCAGGGGAAACGAAAGCAAGAGAGATGAGGATTTTTGTAAAGGATTGTGTGCCGGGTGGAAAATAAAATGTATTGTAAGAAGAATAGATGTAAACTCCTATTCAATAAAATATGGGGTTTCGATTGAAACAGCTGGAAGAGAACTGCGATATAAGATTCTTTATGATGTTGCAAGAAAATATGAATGCAATAAGATTGCTTTTGCGCATCATCTTGATGATGTTTGTGAGACATTGCTTTTCAGGATTTTCAGGGGAAGTGGGGTTTCTTCTCTTCTTGCAATTCCCGTGAAGAGAGATAGAATAATACGACCTATTCTTTTCGTTCCAAAAAGTGAAATTATAGATTTTTTAGAGAACAACAAAATTCCCTATGTGATAGACTCAAGCAATTCCCTTGCGGATTTTGACAGAAATTATATTCGCAGCAAAATAATTCCATTGATAGAAAAACGCTTTCCGGCTTTCAGGGAGAAGATTTTAAATCTCTATGAGATTCTTATTGAAGAAGAAAAGGTATGGGCAGATATGGAAAAGAGGCTGGAAGGGTACTGCAGAGTGGAAAAAGGTAAGCTTTTTATAGAAAAGTCAATTTTTACTCAGGGTAGAGAGCCAGTCGCACTTGTACGAAGGTTTGTACGCAGAAAAATAAGGGAAATCTCCGGTGATAATTATCTTCCCGGATTTGTTCTTCTAAAACAAATGGAAATTTTTTCTAAGGAAAATGACGGGAACAAGGTTGTTTTTCTTGATTCCTGTATCAGAATTGTGTCATCATACAATAGATTTATTATTGAGAAATGTGGGAAAAAATTCCATAAAACCTCAAAATATGTTAAACTAATTGATAATTTAGAGATTGAATATGGTGACTATAAGCTGAAATTTGAAAGACAAAGCCCATCCGGAGAAAACTTTAAAAAGGGCTTTTATTGTTTTTTTAATGCAAATGGAACAAAGAGTATAAGGGTGCGTTCGAGAAAACCAGGTGATCGATTTAGTATTGCGAAAGGACATACTAAAAAGATTAAGGATTTTTATGTGGATTCGAAGTTTTCCCTTTTACAAAGGGAAGAATCCTTTGTTCTGGAAGGCTCTAAAGGAAAGATAATAGCGATTTTTGTTCCAGGTTACGGGTTTAGAGTTTCAGAAGAGTTTTATTGTAAAGAGGATTCTGGAAATATATTTAAAGTAAAAGTATCTGCATCTTCTTTAGCTTGACTGTCCTCCTTATGTTGAATATATTAATGATAGATGAATTTAATAGTACTCATCTGTATTTGTACTTTGAAGGATTCATTCTATTATTTAGCCATATAGAAGGAGAAATGAATGAGCAAAAATCAAATGCCTAAGAATAAGAATCTCTCACCTTTTGGTGATGAAAAGCAGGGACAACATTTTTTAGCGTTCATGCTTATTGTACTGGCAATGGGAGCCTTTTTGTTTTTTACGAGCAAACCGAGAGACAATATTAAAAGTTACTCAGAGTTTTTGAATTATGTAAAGAATGATAGTGTAAAAGCTGTAAAAATTGAGGGGCAGGTTATACAGGGAGAGTTTAAGGAAGCTATAGATGGAAATACGCGTTTTGTTACGATAATTCCCCTTGAAGATAATGAGCTTCTTCCTCTTTTAAAAAATCACTCTGTTAATATAATTGGAGAGAGGGTCAAAGATGGCTATGGTTCGGGGCTTATATGGTGGATTGTAATTATATCTGCCGCATTTATACTCTTCTGGATATTCCTCCTTCGGGGGATGCAGGGTGGAGATCCGGGAAAGGCCATGTCTTTTGGAAGAAGCAGGGCGAGACTTCACAGGGAGATGAACAATAAGGTAAAGTTTTCCGATGTTGCCGGGTGTGAGGAAGCAAAGCAGGACCTTGAGGAAGTAGTTGAGTTTTTGAAGAATCCGAAGAAATTCAGTGCTCTTGGGGCAAGAATTCCAAAGGGGGTGCTTCTTGTGGGAGCTCCAGGGACAGGTAAAACCCTTCTTGCAAAAGCTGTGGCAGGCGAAGCAGATGTCCCATTCTTCTCTGTAAGTGGTTCTGAATTTGTAGAAATGTTTGTTGGAGTTGGTGCGGCTCGCGTTAGAGATCTTTTTGCTCAAAGTAGAAAGAATGCTCCCTGTATAATATTTATTGATGAGCTTGATGCTGTTGGAAGATCTCGAGGGACAGGGCTTGGTGGTTCTCATGATGAAAGAGAGCAAACTTTGAATCAAATTCTGGTAGAGATGGATGGATTTGATTCTTCAGAAGGGCTTATAATTCTTGGCGCCACAAACCGACCGGATATTCTTGATGTAGCTTTGTTAAGGCCGGGTCGTTTTGACCGTCAGATTGTTGTGGATAAACCGGATGTAAAGGCAAGGGAGGCTATAATAAAGATACATACAAGAAAAGTCCCTGTAGAAGATACTGCGGATTTTTCTATAATAGCCCGTGGAACCCCGGGATTTACCGGTGCGGATATAGAAAACATGGTCAATGAGGCCTCACTAAGAGCTGCACGCGAGAATCGTAAGAAGGTCACAATGGAAGACTTCGAATATGCAAAAGATAAGGTTATGATGGGTCCGGAGAGAAGACATTCGGTAGTAACAGAAGAAGATAAAATGATAACGGCCTACCATGAATCCGGGCATGCTATATTAAGTCATATTTTGCCTCTAGCTGATCCCGTTCATAAGGTTACTATAATTCCTCGTGGCTGGGCAGGTGGGCTAACACAGCAACTTCCGATGGAAGAAAAAAGGCATATGAATAAATCTGAAATTATCGAGGATTTAATGGTTCTTCTTGGAGGTAGGGCAGCAGAGGAAATTAAATTTGGCAAAAGCTGGGTTTCTACAGGTGCTTCGAATGATATTGAAAGGGCAACAAAAATTGCTAATTCCATGGTTTGCGAATGGGGTATGAGTGAAGTGTTGGGTCCTGTAAAGTTTGGAGAAAAAGAAGGACCTGTGTTTATTGGAAAGGATCTTGTTGCCAGAAAGAATTATAGCGAAAAGATTCATGAAATCATTGACGAAGAGGTAAGCCATATAATTCAGGATGCCTATAAAAGGGCAAAAGAAATGCTTAAGAAGAATGAAGATAAACTTGATAAGCTTGCAAGTGAACTTCTGGAGAAAGAGGTTCTTAATTCTGAACAAATAACTACTCTTTTGGGAAAGAGTGAAAAGAAGCGTTTTCCAATACTCGAGGTTTTAAAAGATAATAAAGCATCTTTAAAAAAGAAAACGACCTTGAAAAGTTAGGAGTAGGTTTCAATGAAAGAAAGACCAAAGCTTAATTTTGTTACCTATGTGTTTATGCTTTATCAATCGGGACTTATAGCCCTTGGAAAGATGGAAAATCCTGTAACTAAAAGAATATCTATAGAGCTTGAAGAGGCAAAGGGGATTATAGAGTTGTTTGAATTGCTGGAAGAAAAGACAAGGGGAAATCTTACTTCAGAAGAAGAGAGAACTTTAAAGATGCTGCTTGATACTTTAAGGTTTAATTTTGTGGACGAGGTTAATAAAAAAGAGTTAGAAAATGAAAATAAAGATAAACAAAACAAGGACGGGGAAAACATTGAAATCCACTAGTTTTGAATCCTTAAAGAAGGAAATTCATAAAGCTATAGTTGGGCAGGATAATGTAATCGAGATGCTTCTGGTAACAATCATTGCGGGAGGGCATGCTTTAATTGAAGGTGTGCCTGGTCTTGCAAAGACCTTGCTTATCAATAGTCTGGCCAGAACGCTTTCACTTTCTTTTAATAGAATTCAATTTACTCCGGATCTTGTTCCTTCCGATATTACCGGAACAGAGATTTTAGATTTTAATAGAGATAGTGGTAAAGATTTTCGTTTTGTAAAGGGACCTATCTTTTCAAACATTCTTCTTGCAGATGAGATTAATAGAACTCCTCCAAAGACACAATCGGCATTACTTCAAGCAATGCAGGAAAAAAGGGTTACGATTCTTGGCAGAACTTATGATATTGAAGAACCTTTTTATGTTTTTGCCACACAAAATCCTATTGAGTATGAGGGGACATATCCACTTCCGGAAGCACAGCTTGATCGCTTTTTACTCTATATAGATATTAACTACCCTGCTGAAAAAGAAGAGCTTAATATTATGGAAACTTATCCTTCAGCGGTAGAGTCCATTAAGCCCGTTATAAATCGTAAAGAGATTAATGAAATGATTCAATCTGCAGAAGAGATTCCAGTGTCGGATAAAGTTAAAAAGTATATTCTTTCTATTACCCGAAACAGCAGGCCACAATCTGCAGCTTCCAGTATTGTCAAAAAATTTGTAGAATGGGGAGCGGGTCCTAGGGCTTCTCAGATGGTTTTGAGAGCAGCAAAGGCTCATGCGAAGTTATATAATAAAAAAATTGTTGACAAGGAGGATGTAGATTCTGTTTTAGTACCTGCTTTAAAACACAGGATTATTCTTAATTTTAATGCAATCTCCGAGGGAATTACAGCAGTTGATGTATTAAGTGAGTTAAAAAAAGAAGCGGAGGTTCATCTATGAAAAAGTATATATCTGTAGCTATGCTGATATTCGCTATAATTATTTTGCTATATGGTAAGTCTCTCTGGCAGGATGTGAATATTTATAAGGTGAATGTTAAAGTAGGAGATATTATAAAAATTAAGTTTGCTGAAAAAACACTTCTGCGTTACAGGCAGGAACAGAAGCAGAATGTGTACCAGGATATAAAAGGGAAAAAAGGAAAAGGAGAGGTGTTTAGCTTTTTCCCTGAGGCAGAGGTTACAGAGGATAACACAATTCGAAATCAAAATACCCTTACCATTAACAATGAAAATAAGTTTGTTATTACTGCAAAGATAATTTCTATTCAAGGAGACCTATTAAAACTTCAGGGTTACCATTCCACTCTAGTTAATGGTGAGATTTATAAGCTTGATATAAGCGGGGAGTGTAGCAAAAACTCTCTGGGCTCGGATCGCTCAATTTATTCAAGTGATGTTTACAATTTGGACTTTAAGGTTTCAAGAGAAACTCCTGTAAATCCTGCTGTTTTTAATGAAAATGATGTTGTTTATACAACAAATTATACCGATATTGTTTCCAATATCACTATAACATCTAATAATGTAACAAATGTAACCATGGTGACAAATTTTTCATCTTTCAAACTTCAATTCAGTGGTATTCAGGACAGTAAGAAAAAGCAACTCCTTGTTAATTATCTAAACAGTATAATAAATACACTCTTCAGGTAGGAGAAAACAGAGGTGCTTGAACAGGTTAATCTTCCAGGGGACATAAAGAAGCTTTCTTTATCAGAATTGAATCAACTTGCTGCTGATATAAGGGATTTTTTAATCACAAATGTAACAAAGACAGGAGGGCATCTTTCTCCAAATCTTGGGGTTGTGGAACTTACCATAGCACTGCATTATGTATTTGATGCTTCTCATGATGACATCATATGGGATGTCGGGCACCAATCCTATGTTCATAAAATCCTTACTGGACGAAAGAATCTTTTTGATAGCCTTAGAAAGAGAGGTGGTCTTAAGGGTTATCCTTGGCCACAGGAAAGTTTATATGATCCTGTACATACAGGGCATAGCTCGACCTCACTATCTATAGCTTCTGGAATGGCAAAGTCAAAGCAGTTGGGAAGAATAAGCACAAACACAATAGCAGTGATTGGGGATGGTTCTTTTACCGGCGGGCTTGCATACGAAGCATTGAATACAATAGCGCACGATAATCTTCCAGTTATTGTCATTCTTAATGACAATGGTATGTGCATTTCTAGAAATGTTGGAGGAATAGCTAAATACTTTATGAAGCTTCAGTCTTCCAGATCATATTTTCATTTGAAAAAGGTACTGGAGTCAGTAATGCTTCATAAAATCCCATTAGTAGGAAAGCCTGTTGTGTCTCTTCTTTATCGAATAAAGGAATCGATCAAATCCTTTTTTCTTAAGAAGAATTTTTTTGAGGATATGGGTATAAGTTATTACGGTCCGATAGATGGACATGACATTAAGGTTTTAATAGAAACCTTCCGTGAGGTAAAAGATATATCCAAACCCATAATAGTCCATGTTGTTACAAAGAAGGGGAAGGGATTTAAACCATCCGAAGATAATCCTGTGCACTACCATGGCATTTCTCCGATATCGCTTAATGGAGATAGCAGCATTCCAATAGAAAAGGAAGAGAAAAGTTATTCCTTCTTTTTTGGGAAAATCCTTTGTAAACTTGCCCAAAAGGATCCATCTATAATTGCTATAACGGCAGCGATGAAGAGTGGAACAGGACTTAAGGAGTTTTCTGAAAAATTTCCTGATAGATTTATAGATGTTGGTATAGCCGAACAACACGCTGTTGACTTTGCTTTTGGGCTTTCCTTAAAAGGGAAAAAACCAGTTGTGGCTATTTACTCTACATTTCTCCAGAGGGGATTTGATCAGCTAATTCATGACATAGGTATAGCAAGGGCAAAGGTTCTTTTTTGTATCGATAGGGCAGGACTTGTCCCTGCTGATGGAGAAACTCATCAAGGTATTTTTGATATTTCTTATTTGCGACTTGTGCCTGGTTTTACAATAATGCTCCCTGCCTGCCGAAGTGAAATGGAAATTATGATTGAGTATGCTATAAATAATCTAAATGGGCCTGTGGCGATTCGTTATCCAAAGGATGAAGCTACCGAGATTCAGGAGTATAGGGCTGGCAAATATCCTATTGTAATTGGAGAATGGGTAACAGTAAAAAAGGGAAAAGATTTAATTATAGTCTCTACAGGAACTTTGCTAAAAGAGGCTATTAAAGCTATTAAAAGTGTTGAAAAAAATAATTTTCAAATTGAAGTGCTTAATTTGCGTTTTGCTAAACCGATAAGTTATAATATTATTGAATATTTATCAGGGGATGATAGACCGATATTGATTCTTGAAGAAGGAATATTTGTGGGAGGTGTTTCTGAATATATAGCTCTGGAAGTTCTCAGGCGTAATAGGAGAAAGAAAGTGGAATACATTGTTATTCCTGAGGAGTATCCTTCTACTGGAAGCAGGAAAGAATTGCTGGAGCAGTATGGTCTGGATGCTACAGGAATTGAAAGGAAAATTAAAAATTTAATAAAATGGATCTCCGATTCTCGATTAAGTGCGGGGTAGGAGATGGGCAGGGAAAATTATGACCAGCAGATCGGGGAGAGGACTTGAAAAAAGGAAGTTTAAGGCTCCCCATCTTTCAAAATATTCTACTTCCGAGCTTAAGAGATCTTTTGTCAAAAGGGATAGAGCAATAAAGATTATTAAAGAGATGAGTGAGTTTTTGAGAATTCTTGATCTTAGAGAAAGCGCCATCCTGAAAACTATGATAGTCAGGTTTGCAATTGAATCTGTAGAAGCCTCCCATGGGTCGCTTATTGTTTATGATCCAGAGAAGAATAAACTTAGATATCAGGATACCTATGTTTATGATTCTGATAATAAGATTATTCTTGATCCTGTTGTTTTTGAAAGCTACAGTAACATAGGAGAGGTGGAGGTTGAGGTAGGGGAAGGTGTTGCTGGAGAAGCTTATATAAAGGGAATTCCTATACTTGTAGAGGATATAGAGAGAAGTCATTATAAGAAGCCCATTATAGGCGACTTGATGAAAATAGATATTGGTTCTGTTATAGCTATGCCACTTAAAATAAACAACGAGGTCTCTGCAATCTTTGAGATTACAAACTCAAAATCAAAACTATCCTTTACGCAGGATGATCTTGAAACCATAACAATTATAGCAAACTTCACATCTACCATTCTTGAGAATGCAAATCTCTTTCTCTGGGCTATTCATGATAGCATTACCGGACTGTATAATAATCACTACTTTTTTAAGGAACTTGGCGATGAGATTATCAGAAGCCAGCGTTATGGTAGATACTTTTCGCTTGTTATGTTTGATATAGATGATTTTAAGAATATAAATGATACCTATGGTCATTCAAATGGAGATAAAGCGCTTCAGATGCTTTCCGACTGCATATTAAAAACCATTCGTAAGGATATTGATATAGCCTGCCGCTATGGTGGAGATGAGTTTATAATTATGCTTCCGAATACTAATTCTGAGAGTGCTTTAAAAGTTTGTGAACGTCTTTTAAATACTGTGAGGTCTATGAAAATTGAATGTTCGGATGGAAGATACTTTTTTATGACTTTAAGTATGGGAATATCCGAGTATCCTAAGGATGGAGAAGAGTCTTACTTTCTTTTTAATCATGCAGATGAAGCTATGTATTATTCAAAGAGAATGGGTAAGAACAGAATTTCTCTTTACCAGCCGGAGTTTAGTAAATTAGAGTAAAGGGGGTTGGATTGATTTATCCTTCAGAAAAATTTCTTATATACATGTATATTTGGCTTTTTAGCTTTCTTGGTATTGTAGCTATCTTTTCTGTAACTTTTCTGGTATTAAGAAAGAAAGCGGAAGTAGAAGAAGCCCCCCTTTTTATAAATAAACCAAAAAAGAAAGAGAAAGAAAAACAAAAAAGACCAAGGGTTAGTGAAATAAAAGGGGATTTTACAGAAAAGCTCGGACAGAGGGTTGTTAGATATATGACAGAAGTTGCCTCGTCTGATCAAAAAACGCTCGTGCAGGACAGAATAAATAAAATCAGGAATGAATGTACAAGATTGAATTCTTTAAATTTGCCACCTGCAAATAAAGAAATTATCTCAACAGTTCTATTATGGGCAAATAATTTTAACATTGATAGGCATATTACGGAGATGAAGGTTTTTAAGGAATCTTCGCAGATTCATTATAATCCAAGGAAACGGGATTTTAAGCTCAGGCTATTTGCATAGCATCGATAGGCGACATTCGCGAATGTTGCCTATCTGGAGTTTAAGGAGAGCTTATGAATATACCGGAGGAAATTTTAAATGAACTCAGTGAACAGGATAAAAAGCTTTTAAAAGCGGATTTAAGTATTAAAAAATTGGGGAAGTGCGAATATTTCTCGCCTATAAAGCCCTGTGTGGTTCCTGGTGCGGAGGATAGAAGCTTTATTCCTGAAGATGAACGGGTTTTAGGTATTGTTGATAGCTCGGTTGTAGAATTTCTGGCGAAGAACGGGTTTTCAGTACCTTCGCTTGAAAAAGCGGGTGCAAGGAAAAATATTTTCTTTGAACCTGGAAATACTATTTCTGCTGTGGTAACATGCGGAGGTCTTTGCCCGGGATTAAATTCAGTAATACGGGCTATTGTCATGATGAATTATTATAGATACAATAATCAAATTACCTATGGGATTCAATATGGCTATGCAGGATTTATAAAAGAAAATGACCACGAAGTTATGAATCTTACTCCAGAGCTTGTGGAGCCCATTCATACAAAGGGTGGAACAATACTGGGCTCTTCACGGGGCTATCAGGAACCATCGAAAATAGTGGATAGGCTTCAGGAACTTAATGTGAAAGTGCTTTATACAATAGGTGGGGATGGTACCTTACGAGGGGCATTAGCAATAGTAAAAGAAATTGAAAAACGGAATTTAAAGATTTCTGTTGTGGGAATACCTAAAACCATAGATAATGACATAAGTTTTATAGATAAGTCCTTCGGGGTGGAAACAGCCTTCTCCGAAGCATGTAAGTCGATATATGCAGCACATACAGAGGCAAGGGCTACTGTAAATGGTGTGGGTATTGTTAAGGTGATGGGAAGGGAGTCGGGTTTCATTGCGGCTTTTGCAACGCTTGCTACAAGCGAGGTTAATTTCTGTCTTATACCGGAATTGGATCTTAAGCTTGATGGAGGCAATGGATTTTTAAAACAGCTAGAAAAGAGACTTTTGAAAAGGAAACATGCTGTTATTGTTGTAGCTGAAGGTACAGGGCAGAAATATATACAGGATCCAAAGAACTTGAGGTATGATGCCTCTGGTAATGTAAAGCTTGAAGATATAGGGATTTATTTAAAAGAAAGGGTTAAAGAACACTTTTCAAAGAAAAATATTCCTGTAAATATAAAATATCTTGATCCGAGTTATAGTATAAGAAGCTGTCCTCCAACCCCGAATGATTCAATATTCTGCAGTCAGCTAGCACAAATGGCAGTACATGCCGGAATGTCGGGACGGACAGGCCTGGTTATAGGTTACCTTAATGGTCAATTTATTCATCTTCCGATGGAGCTTGCTACAAGCGAGAGAAAGAAAATAGACCTTAATTCCCAGTTATGGTATTCGGTGCTGGAGAGTACGGGGCAAAGTGCTTCTTTTGATTAATGGTTTTGACAGTGGAGCGCCGGAGGATTATTTTACAAAAAAAGATGCCGAGGAAGCCATAAAATATGCAGAAGATTTTCTTTCCTTTATCAAAAGCAAGATTTATAGACAGGGATAGAATTGGGGAATACTTATTAAAGTTCTCTGATGCTCCGGTTCCAGTTGATGTTATTGTGTATACTGAACAGGAGATAAAAGAAAAGGAGGGAAATACTTTTATAGAGAAAGCCTGCAGTGGAATAAAATTATGGTAAAGCAGGAAGTTATGCAAGGGCAGGAGGTAAAATTTTATGGAGAACATTTTTTCTGATATTTTTGAAAAGAATAAGGATGGTATTGATAAATACAATATATTAATAGACGGATGCTGGCAATGCGTAAGTACTGGAAAAACCTTTGAGGTTTTTAATCCTGCTAATGGAGAACTTATAGGACTTGTACCGGATTGTTCTCCAGATGATGTACTTATGGCTGTTGAATCTGCCAAGAGAGGAGTTCATAGGGATGAATTCCCTCCACTTAAGAGACTTGAGGTTATGGAAGAAGCGCGGCGAATACTTCTTGAACATGGAGAAGAGGTTGCCACGATAATAACAAAAGAATCCGGTAAGCCTATATCCATATCGCGTGGAGAAGTAAAAGCTACAGCTGAGAGACTTAAGCTTACCATGGAAGAGGCGAGAGTTCTCTATGGGGAATACCTTCCGGGCGAATGGGTGGAAGACACAAAAGGAAAGTTTGCAATTGTTCTTAGAAAGCCTCTTGGAATAGTCGCGGCTATTTCTCCGTTTAACTATCCGCTTTTTATTGCTGCAGCAAAGATTATTCCTGCTTTGCTTGCTGGTAATACAGTGATAGCCAAGCCTGCAAGCGATACTCCTTTAAGCCTTCTTTATTTTGCAAGAATCCTTGAAAAGGCAGGTATTCCAAGGGGGGCTTTACAGATAATCACCGGCCGTGGAGCTACAATAGGAGATGCAATAATCCAGAATCCAGATATATCTGCAATTAGCTTTACGGGTTCTACCTCTGTTGGAGAAAAGATTCCATCAAAGGCAGGAATAAAAAAAATACATCTTGAATTGGGCGGGAAAGCTTCAGCAATCGTGCTTAAGGATGCTGATCTTAGGCTTGCAGCGACCCAGATTTGCCGTGGAGGTTTTCGTAACTCTGGACAGAGGTGTGATGCGGTAAGCCGTATTTTGATAGAAAAAGAGATAAAGGCTGATTTTATAAGGCTACTTCTTAAAGAGGCGGAAAAGTATAAAATTGGCGATCCAATGGATAAAGAAACTCAGATTGGTACTGTTATAAATCAAGGAGCACGGGATAGAATTCATAGTCTGGTGATGGATGCTATTAAAAAGGGAGCAAGAGCCCTTATAGGCGCATCCTATAAAGATCTTTTTTATGAACCTACCATTCTGGATGGAGTTACAGATGATATGCGTATTGCTCGTGAGGAAATATTTGGTCCGGTTCTTCCTGTTATTGAAGTTAATAACTACGAAGAAGCAGTAAGGATCTCAAACTCTTCTGAGTATGGGCTTGATAGTTGTCTTTTTACCAGTAATCTAAATCTTGCCTTTAAAATAGCGCAGGAGCTTCAGGATGGTAGTGTTACGATTAATGCTGTTCCGGCGCATGGTGTGGGACATTTCCCTTTTGGTGGTAATAAGAAATCCGGACTTGGAAGAGAGGGAATAAAATATTCAATAGATGAGCTTACAAAGCTACATACGATTATTGTGGCAGAGAATGGTTAAATAAAATTTCCACATTCTGGATTGGAAATTATATTCAGTCCATTATTAACTATTCCTATTTCGAAATGAGAAGAAAAGAGCATTTCCCCATCCATATGGGATGGAACCTCTCTCTCAAAAGTGAGGTAGATTCTATTTGTTCTAAAGTAATTAACTATTCTATCATTTACATGTTTACCTTTTTTTACTTTTAGCATTTCTATTATTCTGCTCATTAATGAAATCTTCTCTACAAGGCATATATCAAACTTATTATCGTTTAACAGAGCTTCTGGTGTAAGGTAATATGCCCCTCCAAACCTTCTTCCATTCCCAATGGTTATTAAAAAACAGTTTGCCTTTCTTTTTAAGTTTTCAGTATCAATAAACATCTGTTTTTCTCTGTAGAAAAGGATGTTCTTTATTACATTCCACTGATATCCAAGCTTGCTATTGTATATAAGCTTTTTTTTACCCCCACTTTTTTTAAGAAGCATTTCCCAGGCAACCTGTGCATCAAAACCAATTCCCATTCCATTGATAAAGTAGTGGTTATTACAAATCCCAACATCGATTTTTGTAGTTTTCCTTTCAAAGAATATCTCCCAATCCTTTTCTGTAAAAAACTCACTGAATCCAAGGCTTATAATGAAATCATTCCCGGTTCCTGCGGGCACGGCTCCGAATGTAACATGCTTTTTGCCAACAATGGGTTGGATTGCTTCGCCGAATGTCCCATCCCCTCCCACAGCTATTATGGTTTTTATGCCTTTTTTTAAATATTCGGATGAGAATCTTGAAATGTCTTCTTTGCACTGTGTGTGCCGGATTATTGCCTTTATATTTCGATCTCTAAGTTTCTTTTCAAATATAAGAGAATATTTTAATCCACTTCCTGAGCCGGCGTTCGGGTTTACTATAACACCCCACACTTCTTTTTCCATAAAAACCCTCCTGAAAGCCAAGTATTTTTGTAAACCTTTACTCTAACTTTACCACCGTAGCCCCTTTCCCTCCAAGATATGAAGGTGTATCATAAAAAGAAATTACACTATAATCAGAAGCACCTTTAATTCTGGAAAGCAAGGAGTGCACAATATTTCTCTGTATCCCTTTACCTTTTCCATGAATAATGCGAATAGTTTTGTAACCTTTTTCTTTTACAAGCTTTAAATATTCAAGTACAGCAGAGGGGATATCCTCTGGTAAAAAAGTGTGGAGATCAAGCTCCGGGCTGATTTCTAATTTAATCACATCTCTTATTCCGTCAATGTCAATAAGATCGGAAGGTTTTTTTAATATATAAGTAGGGGCTTGATGCAGTTCTTTCTCTTCAAAAAATCCCCAGGAAGCAAAGGCGCTGTCAATACCAGCATTTCTGGCGAAATCAATATCTAAAGGGCTATCTCCAATCATTAGAATATCTTCTGGTACAAGAGATTTCCCTTCTTTTTTATAAAGCTCTATTATTTTATCATATGGTTCTCTATGAGGTTTTATGCTTTTTACATCGTTTTCTGTAACAATATAATCAAAAAATCCTTCAATACCGATTGCCTGCAGGGTTATTTTTGTACCATCACGCCCTTTATTTGTTACAAGCGAAATTAAAATTTTCCCTTTTAATTCTTCCAGCATTTCCTTTATTCCATCAAATAGCTTTTGATATTTCTCAGCATATTGAAAGTAATAATACCGATAGGTTTCCATAATATCCTTTTCATTCTTATCGACTCCAAGATTTTTTATAGCCTCAGGAAATGGTATATAGCCAATATACTTTTTACATACGCTATCCGCAATAGGTTGCTTTCCAAAATGAAGGAGGGTGTCATTAAAAGCCTTACAGATAGCCTGCTCGCTATCAACAAGGGTGCCATCAAGGTCAAAAATATTGAGCATGTATTTCATGAAGAATATTCTCTACTTTAACTTTTAAAAAAGATAGATATTTTATATAATATTTGCATTATTGTAAAGATTTGGAATTGTTGATTGTTGATAGTTAATCTTTTGAGGTATATTATGAAAATAGAGAAAGGGATGATGGAAGAGCTTTTTTATATATATTCTGAAATAAAAGAAAGGGTGGAAGAAAGGCTGGATGAATTTAAAAAGTTGGGGAACACGGGAAAGGATAGAGAGTTTTTTCTTGAGCTTATTTTCTGCATGTTAACCCCCCAATCGAAAGCAAGAAATGCCGATAGGACGGTAAGAGTAATTTCTAAAGATGACTTTATATGGAAGGCAACTCCTGAGGAGATTGCACCATTTTTAAATCTTGTAAGGTTTAAAAACAAGAAGGCAGAATATATATGCCTTGCAAGGGAAAGATTTTTTATCAATGGCAGGTTTCTATTAAGAAATGAGCTTAAGAAATATGAAAGTCCGGAAGAAAAAAGGGATTTTCTTGTTGAAAATGTTAAGGGGATAGGGTATAAAGAAGCCAGTCATTTTTTAAGGAATACAGGCTTTGGGTTTGAGCTTGCAATACTGGACAGGCATGTGGTAAGGAATTTATGTCGTCTTGGGATTCTTGAGGATATTGATGTCAACCTTTGTAGAAAGAATTATATTGAGATAGAAAAGAAAATGCGAGGATTTGCACTTGATTCTAAGATACCAATGCCGTATCTTGACTTTGTTTTTCTCTATAGAGAAATAGGGGATGTATTTAAGTAAAAGAATTAATTACAATTCATCCAGAAGAGCTCGTTTGTTTGATTGGATGATAGATTCATTGGTTATTTTAACTATGTTCTGGCTCAGTTCTGTATTTACCTGCTTCATAATATTGTAGTCTATAACCTTTACCGTTGATGGATATTCAAGTCGAAGTTTAACAGGATCTGAGGTGTTACCATTATTTGTAGAACCAGAGCCTTCCCATAGAATCAATTTAGAGGTACGTAGAAGAGGTGTGCCATATTTTTCCTGAAGCTTTCCTGCGAGTGTAAAGAAATCAAAATATCCCGGGTTGAATATGATGGTGATTCCATAGGATTTGTCATTATGAAACTGAATAAGAATAGATTCTATAAAAGGGAAATATGTTGCCTTTATAATAAACGGAACCTCTTCATTTATCTTTCCAAAAAATCTTGATTCGTCAATACGGAGTTTCTCACTTTTTTCTATAATGTTTGTAACATCCGCAAAGCTCATTCCAAGTTTAAGCTCAAGATATTCAAATTCTTTTCTGAGGGGATAAGAAAAACTTAAAAAGAATGTTAATATCAGGAAAGACAAAATGTACTTTTTCCAAAAGAAAAAACTTTCCATAATGTTATTACGAAAACTTCTCCATATCTTTTCTCAATATATCGATTTTTTTTAATAATTGTTTAATTTCTTTGTTTTCTTTTTCTATGGTTTCCACTATAACCTTCTTCTGTTCCAGGTTACTAAGGTTCTGGATGGATTTTTCTAGATAGGCAATCTTTTCTTCATATTCATGTATCTTTTTAAGTATTGTTAACTTTGATTCTTCTGAAAGGCGTTCACCTGTAGATTTTCTTTCCATTGCCCATGTAGCAACCTTTGCAGTTTCACGAACATATGGGGGTTGTTCATTATCGTTCATTAGATACTTAAAGTATTCTAATAAAGCCTTATCAAGCTGTTCTTCAGTGATTATTCCCTTTCTCAAAAGTATATTCCCTACAGGCTCTTCATATCGGGATTTCTTCCGATTTTTTTTCTGCTCATTGATTGTTTCCTCAAGCTGTTCTTCGGAAATAATTCCCATCTTGAGCATAATTTCGCCAATTCTCATAGTTTCCCCCTGCTTAATAATTATTAATATTGTGTATGATTTTAAAATTTTGTCAATGCTTTTATTGAAATTAATATTACTGAAGAATAGGCCTTAATCTTCTTTTATAAATTATTAATAGTATAATAGTACTTTTAAAATTATAACCTTTTTTAGGATAGGCGCATTATATAAAACACTCTGCTTTAAGAAAAAAGCTAGTTTTTTCCGATTATTCTTTTTTCCATTCTATATGACCATTAATATCATATTTTTCATAGGTGTTTAGAATATCCTCACAAAATTTCTTTGTTTTTTCATCACCAATTTCTCCAGCCCTCTGCCATAAGCGAATAAACATTTTTTTGCCGCTTTCTGTTTGATTGTAATTTTTCTTTCTAAAATTACAAACAGAGCATAAAGTTTGCCCATTCTCAATAGTTGCCTTACCGCCTTTGTCTTTCGGAAGAATGTGGTCTATGTGTAGTTCATAGCCTTCACTTGCACTCCTGCCGCATATAACACATTTATAACCATCTCTTTCAAGTATAGCTTTCTTTTGTTCTATTGTGAAATCTTCCAATTTTAGTTTCTGTTCATAAATAGGGTCATATTTATAAACTCCTTTTTTTATCTTTATCAGGAAACCTTCTTGATGAAGTTTTCTGATGGCCCGCCATGTATCTCTTGGTTTCTTATTGTATAACTTCAAATATTCCTTCTCAACCCAGTCCACAACTGGACCATGGGGCATTTCCCTATCAGAATGTGCTTTGAAATATTCAATTAATAGATCTGTTATACTTTTATTTTTTTTCATGCCTAAAACAAATCTCCTGTTTCATTTAAGATTCTTTTTTCTGCTAATTCGCAGTATTTTTTATCTATTTCTACTCCAATTCCTATTCTACTTGTATTTTGAGCAACTATTAATGTTGTGCCGCTTCCGGCAAAAGGATCAAATATGACATCATGCTGATAAGAAAAAAGTTTAATACAACGATAAGGTAGTTCTTTCGGAAATGGTGCAGGATGTCCTATTTTTTTCCTGCTTTCACCGCTAAATGTCCAGAGGCCATTTGTCCATTCCATAAATTCTTTCTGGCTAACATCGGAAATCCTTGTGCCTGTGTTTTTTTTCCATTGTTCTTTAAATAAAACCACGATAAGTTCTACAGGTGCGATGACATAAGGTGCGCTGGCTGATAACCAGGAACCCCATGCTGTTCTTCTAGAAATATTGCCTTCATTCCAGATAATTGTAGAATGATATTTCCATCCTACTTTTTGGGCAATTTTTGTAAGATCTGCACCAACACTTCTCTGCCCACCTTTATTTTTGTCAAGGGGTATATTTAAACAAAATCTGGCTTGCGGTTTAGACCATTTAAAACAGTTAGCCATCCATTTTTCAGAGAAGTCCAAATATTCTTCATAGCTTAAGTCGTCATTATGAGAATTATATTTGATATCCACATTATATGGTGGAGAAGTAACTATTAGGTCTATAAATTCATTTAGAAAGAGATTTTCACTAAGTACATCTGCTTGAAAAAGAAATATATCTTTATGGTGAAAATAAACAGGAATATCCGATAGTAGAGTAAAAGAATCAATATTATCAAACTGTATCCTATCTATTTTATTCATTAATTACTCGCTTATTCTTTTAATTGTAATATATAAAAACTAATTTTAAAGCCATAGAAATTTTCTATTCGGTGTTTTTCTGCATTAATTATACCTTTTATACAATGGAAATGTCAAAATACTCCCTTTCCTTTGTATTGAAAAGATTTCTTACAAGAAAAACAGGGAATGGTAATTGCCATTCCCTGTAAAAAAAAACTTTAATTTTTCTAAACCATTCTTTATTTTAGTCGATATTTAGATTGTAAAGTTTTTAGGGATCCCTGTCAGTCTTTTTACTCGATATTTTTAACCCAAAAGTTAGTGGATATTTGCCTATCCCTAACCAAGAAGCCTCAGCACTAGCTGAGGCTTTAAATTTGCCTGAGCCAGCATTGATGCATTGGATTGTGCCAGTATCTGGTTTTTTACATAATCGCTCATTTCACGAGCCATATCTGTATCGCGGATTCTGGATTCTGCTGCCTGCTGATTTTCGTAGGCAACATAAAGCCCTTTGTAAAGCTTTTCAAACCTGTTCTGATACGAACCCAGATCTGCTCTTTGTGCTGTAACAAATTCAAGAGCCTTATCTATTACTCCAATAGCACGGTTTGCTGTATCCATAGAGCTTGCACTAACAAGCTTGTTTCCATCAGCTGTCATCAAACCGAGAGCTTGAGCCTCCATGTTCCCAACAAAGACCTGTACCCTCTGGTCCATATTTGGCCCAATGTGAAACCACAGCCCAGCGGTCTGGTTTGCAGTTGCCGAAGTTCCCGTGGAAGCACCTTCTGTTGGAGCCTTGAATCTTCCGGTTAACATTGTAAGCCCGTTAAATTGGGCCTGCTTGGCTATTCTATCTACCTCTGAAATCAACTGAGATATTTCAAGGTTAATAAGGCCCCTGTCAATATCGCTGTATATTCCATTTCCTGCCTGTATAGAAAGTTCTCTCATTCTCTGGAGAATTATTGTTGTCTCTTCCAGATATCCTTCCGTTGTCTGGAGGAAGGAAATGGCGTCTTCTGTATTCCTCATTGCTTGATAGAGTCCGGAAATTTGACCTCTCATCTTTTCAGAAACAGCAAGACCAGAAGCATCATCACCAGCCTTATTAATCCTTAGACCGGAAGAAAGCTTTTCTATATTGCTTGTCAGATGCAGATCATTCATGCGCAACATTCTATTTGCAAAAATTGAACTTATATTGTGGTTTACAATCATATCTACCCTCCTTGTTTTTCCTTTACCGTCCTTGTAAAACTGACGGGATCCCTAAGGTATGCTGCACTCTCTATATGAAAATGCAGCATAAAGAGGAGGATAGTAAACCACCGGACCTATAACCGTATAGAGAAAAAGCAGCCCTTCTCCCCAAATGGAGGGAGAAGGGAAAATTATATCAATTTAACTGCCTATCCCAGGAACCGAAACTACTTTAACAGGGCTAACATAAGTTGCGGCTTCTGGTTGGCTTGAGCCAGCATTGCCGTAGAACTCTGAGTCAATATCTGGCTCCTTACAAATAGAGACATCTGCTCGGCCATATCCGTATCGCGGATTCTGGACTCTGAAGCCTGCAGATTCTCATAACCGATTAAAAGTCCCACTGCCAGCTTTTCAAACCTGTTCTGGTAAGCACCAAGATCTGCCCTTTGTTTTGAGACTTTTTCAAGTGCTTTATCAACCATTCCAATAGCCATATTTGCCTTCTCTGGAGTACTTATGCTTATGTTTTCTCCAGAGGCAAGATCCTTAATTCCTAGGGCTGCGGCTGTCATAGTGTTGATAAAGCTTCTAACTCTCTGGTCCATGTTTGGGCCAATATGGAACCACATGCTGGAAGTAGGGTTATTGCCCATAGCATTGTAGGCAAAGCGACCGGTAAGCATATTAAGTCCATTAAACTGGGCATGTGAAGCAATACGGTCAACCTCAGCTACAAGCTGGGAAACTTCCACCTGAATTTGCATTCTGTCTTCCATGGAATAGATACCATTGGAAGCCTGAACTGCAAGTTCGCGGATTCTTTGCAGAATGGTGTGAGTCTCTTCCAGATAACCTTCGGTTGTCTGGATAAAAGACATGGCATCTTCTGCGTTTCTTTCCGCTCTGCGGAGACCAAGAATCTGGGTACGCATCTTTTCAGATACAGCAAGACCAGACGCATCATCTCCTGCGCGGTTAATCCGCATTCCAGATGAAAGCTTTTCGATGTTCTTGTCGGCTTCTCGATTGTTAATCCAGAGCTGACGATGCGAGAAAATAGAGCTCACATTATGATTGATAATCATAGAAATCCTCCTTGATATATTTAATTCCCGCTTCCATGCGGAAATTTTCAAAAAATAAAGCTTAAGCCTTTTTTAAAAAGGCCGATAAACCTATCAGAGTAAGAATAAACCTATGGGTTAAATTCAGGGTACAAAATTCCTGATGTGTATATCGGCCATCTTCAATTTAAACTTTATAAAAAACATAGAAAAAATTTTTAGTTCTGGAGTAAGATTGGAATAAGGTATCTTTTGCTTTAAGGATGCGTAAAAGTATAAAGGGGTTGTCCAGAAAGCCTAGAATTTACCACAGAGTACACGGAGAATAAACACAATTTCCCCCTTAATAAAAGGGGGTTAGGGGGTTGTTCCAGTTATAACAACCATTTTTTGGACAGCCTTTAATGTGCTAGAAAAGTGACCGTGAATTTACTGCCTTCCCCGTAGATGCTTTCAACATTAATGGAGCCCCCGTAGTAGTTTACAGAGTTTTTTACCATAAAAAGGCCAAGCCCTGCACCACTAGGGTTTAGTCTTGAGGAATCTTCTGTCCTGCTGAACTGCTGGAATATTTTATCCAGATTCTCGGGTCTAATTCCGTAACCTGTGTCAATAATTTCAAGCTTATACATATTGTTACTAACCTCTCCCCGTATAACAACAGAACCATTAGGTTTGTTGTAAAAAATTGCATTGGAGAGCAGTTCATCAAGGATTACGCGCAGGATTGATTTGTTTGCCAGGAATTTCTCAAAATCCGGCGGCAATTCTATGCTTATTCTTAGATTCTTTTCCTTTATTTCATTCTGATGTGTCTTTAAGATATTATTTTCAATAAATTCCTTTACATTTATAGTGTCCTTAAAAAGCTCCGCGGCAGATGATTCTAGTTCTGCTATGGATAAAGCCTTTTGTGTTAGATTTAAAGCCTTTTCCAGCCTTTCCATAGTATTTTTTATCATTTTACTTTTTTCTTCTTCAGGAATACCTTTCTGCAGGTTCATCATTGATAGTATATTGGTGGCTTCTTTAATAGGTTTTGATAGATGAGAGGAGAGTCTATCGATGAATTCGCTTTTAATGTTTATAAGCCTTAACAGTTCTCGATTCTGTTTCTTAATGCTTTCATAGAGTATTGCATTGTTAAGCGAAATTGCAGCCTGTCCAGCAAAGATTTCGGCGCTGAATAAATCGCTGGATTTAAAAGTTTCTGATTCTGAAACAATATCTGCGTACAAAACACCCTGCAGGCTTTCCTTGCGAATCATTGGTACGGAGATGGAAGATATATTCATTTCTTCTGCTTCATTTTTTATCTTTTCATTAATCTTTAATATGCTCCTTTTAGTATTTGCACACTCAAGAATAATTTGCTGGCAGTATTGAAAATATTCTTTTTGCATTTCCATATTATCAAGGTTTATAAGAATTTTTGGGATAAGCTTGTTTTTTTCATATATGAATAACATTCCGTGCTTTGCATTAATTGATTCCATAAGGCTTTTCACAATCTTGTTTAAAAGAGTGCCGAGATCAAGTATGGAACCTATATCTTTGTTTATTGATAGGATTTTTTGTAACACATCATCTTTTTCCTTGAGTTCTTTCATTGATAATTCACTAACCTTTTCCTGAGCCTCCAGTAGCTTTACAGTTTCCTTTTTTTCTATTACAGTAAGCTCTTCAAGGCTTTCGTGGGCTTTAATCATTCTATCTGCCTCAATCTTTTCTTCTCGCATAAGGTTTTGTATAATTTCCTGTGCTTCAAGCATTTTTTCTGCTTCCATAAGTTCTTTGTTGTATAGTTCCGAAAGATTTTTATAAGCCCTGTTTAAATTTTCAAGATGTTCAATCTGACTGTCTTTTTCTTTTAGTTTTTCCTGGAGTTCAACAATCTTTTTTTTCATTTCACTTTCTGTCATAAAAACTCCCGGTATATGTATATATTAGTAGTTAATTATCGGTAGGGGTAATAGAAAAATTCAGGAAAATTTACTTGACAATTATTTTTGTGAGAGTATAATAAAAATAGAAATAGGGAATGGGGTGTTCTGGGGCACGGGGGCAAAATGTGGAAAAGAAAAACAAAAAGGAAAGAGGCAAATATCCCCTTTCTATTTCATTAATCCTTTTCTTTTTTGTTGTCACACTGGTAACTATAAGCTATTTCTACTTTCAAAGATCGAAAGAAGAGTTTGATAGGTCTACATTCAGTCAGTTAAAGTCCATTGCTGATTTAAAAGTAAAACAGATGGTGGAATGGAGAAGAGAGAGATTATCAGATGGAGACTTTCTTTTTTCGGACAGTATAATTAATGAACTTGTGAGATCCTTTTTAAAAACAGGCTCTGCAGGGATGGGCAAGATTATTCTGGCAATATTCAAAGGCTTTATGGAAAGGCAGTCTTATTCTTGTTGCTTTCTGATAGATGTCAAAGGAAATATTCTTTTAGCATACCCCGTCACAAATTTAATAGAATTTAGTATAAGTAATATTTTAAAAAAGGATATGGATGGGGCTTATCTTACAGATATCCATAAGGTCACAAATGCTATAACCGGGGAAGATGATATTCATATTGATCTTGTGATTCCGATTGAAGACAAATCTAAATCTACGGTAGGTTTTATTGTGATGAGGATAGATCCACGCACATATCTTTATCCACTAATACAGTCATGGCCTATCGAAAGTCGTACAGGAGAAACGCTTCTTGTACGAAAGGAGGGGGATTTTGTTTTGTTTATTAATGAACTCAGGCACAAAAAGGGAAGCGCAATGAAACTAAAGCTTCCCTTAACCAGGAAAAATTTGCCTGCTGTTATGGCAGTACTTGGATACGAAGGACTTTTAAAGGGCATTGATTACAGAAATATACCGGTTTTATCCTATGTTAGGTCTGTTCCGAATACAGCCTGGTATATTGTCGCAAAGATTGATGAAAACGAGGTCTATGAGAATTTTTATAGAGCCTCCATTTTAACTGGAATTATAGTGGTTATACTTATAGTGTTTTCTGTTTTTATAATCTTTTTTATATGGAACCGTAGAGAGGTAGAGCATCTTGCCTTTGAGCTTAAACTTGAAAAGGAAAAGCTCGCAATGCTGGATAGGGTTTCATATCTTACAAGATATGCAAATGATATTATTCTTCTTATGGATGATAAACTTAATATTATTGAAGCCAATGAAAAGGCTGAAAGGGTTTATGGTTATTCAATTGAAGAATTAAAACGAAAGAATTTGAAGGATTTAAGAATAACGGAGTTTAAGGGTGAGCTTGAGGACGAATATTTCGGAGATTCCTTTAAAGATGGAAAGATTATTGAAGCCATTCACCAGAGAAAGGATGGAAGTTCCTTCCCTGTTGAAAGCAGTATTGTGCAGGCTGAAATTGGTGGTGAAAAATATTATCAGGCTATAATTCGGGATATAACAGAAAGAAAAGGTGCTGAGAAGAAATTAAGGAAGCTAAACAGAACACTGCAAATTTTGAGCAGTATAAATCAGGCGATTGTACGGATAAGAGATCAAGAACAATTACTTAAGGAAGTTTGTAGAATTGCCATTGAAAAGGGGGGATTTAAAATGGCATGGATTGGGCTTCTTGAAGAAGATACAAAAAGGGTAAAAGTTGTGGCTTCTGCAGGCTTTACAGGGGATTATCTTGAAAAAATAAATATTACAGTAGAAGATAAACCAGAGGGAAGAGGTCCTACAGGAAGGGCTATAAGGGAAGGAAGGACAGCGGTTTGTAGCAATATTGAAAATGATCCGGCAATGATTCCCTGGAGAGAAAATGCAATGCGGATGGGATATCGCTCTTCTGCAGCTTTTCCACTTGTAATTTCTGGAAGGAGTAAAGGAGCTTTTAATCTGTATTCTGAAGAAGAGGATTTTTTTGGAGAGGAAGAGGTAAAGAATCTTGAAGAGCTTGCGCTTGATATTTCTTTTGCTATCGAATTTCTTGAAATAGATAAGGAAAGAAAAAATGCTGAAGAAGAAATAAGAAAGGCACTTAAAGAAAAAGAAACATTACTCAAAGAGGTACATCATCGGGTCAAAAATAATATGCAGATTATTTCAAGCATGCTCGGACTTCAGGAGAAGTTTGTAAAGGATACTCGTGCTATTGAGATCCTCGGGGATATAAAGAGTAGGATCAAAACAATGGCATTAACCCATGAAATGCTTTATGGACAACCAAAGATTTCGGAGATTGATATAAGAGAGATTGTTGATACTATTGTTCAGGAAATAAGGGTAAATTCAAACCTTATTGGTAAGAAGATAGATATAACCACAGAAGTAGAAGATATTAGATTGAATGTTTCATCGGCAATGCCATGTGCACAAATTGTAAACGAGCTTCTTATGAATGCTGTAAAATATGCTTTCCCGGATAAGGAAGAAGGGAAAATCTTTCTCTCTGTAAAGAGAGAGGAAAATGGAACTATTGATCTTGTCATTCAGGATAATGGTGTTGGTTTTCCGGAAGGATTTGTATTTCCTGGAGAGAATTCTATAGGGCTTACCCTTGTTCAGACATTTGTAAATCAACTCGATGGGGAGTTGATTTATTTTTCTGATAATGGGGTAAAATATCAGATTCGTTTTAAAGCAGATAGATAGTTTGTGGTAATTCCGGGTTATATTTTGATTATTACATCTTTATGTTTTATTATTTATTTGTCTTTTTTGAGAGGTAGAAATGTTTTATTTTGAAGAGCTGGGGGCATTTTATAGAAGCAATATTAAGTTCCTGGTGGTGGGTGGGCTTGCTGTAAATCTTTATGGCGTACCTAGGGTTACCCAGGATATCGATATTATCCTTTTTATGGAAAAAGAAAATGTGCTTGCTTTTTGTCAGGTGATGGAAGAGTTGGGTTACATGCCACGCCTGCCTGTAAATCCGGAGGATATGGCAGATTCTGAGAAGCTTCGAGAATGGACAGAAGAGAGAAATATGAAAGCTTTTAGCTTTTATCATAAAGAAAAAAACTATAAAGTTGTGGATATTGTTTTAATTCACCCTCTGGACTTTAAACAGGCAGAAAAAAGAAAGAAGGTATTTGCAGTGGAGGATATTGAGATACCTGTAGTTTCAATAGAAGACCTGATTAAAATGAAGAAGGCAAGTGGCAGGAAGAGTGACATGAGCGATGTAAAAATGTTGATTGAGGCAAAAAGAATAGGGGGTTGGAAGAACAGGTGAGAAAGGGTTTTTATTATCGTCTTGAAAAGGAAAAAATAATGGAGTATATGAAACTTACCCCGAAGCAAAAGCTTGAATGGCTGGAAGAAATTTTTATTTTTTCTGAGAAAACAATGACAGAAGAAACAAAGAGAATCCGGGAATATTTTAGAAGGAGTTAGTTACCTGCTATGCTCTACACCTATCTTAGGACAATATTTTTCAATCGGGCATTTTGAGCAAAAAGGGGATATAGGCCTGCATATTGTCTGTCCAAAAGCTACAAGGATATCATTATATGAAGTCCACCACTCTAAGGGAAGCTTCTCTCGCAAGGCGAATTCTGTTTGTTCGGGACTTTTTGTTTTAACATAACCAAGGCGATTGGAAATCCGGTGTACATGCGTATCCACGCATATCCCGGGTTTGTTATAACCCAGTGTTATTACAAGGTTGGCAGTTTTTCTTCCAACGCCGGGGAGTTCTAATAGCTCTTCAAGGCTATCTGGAACTAGGCCATTGTATTTTTCAATGAGGATTTTTGAGATTTCAATTATTCTTTTAGCCTTTGTTTTATAAAATCCTACAGGATATATTAGCCTCTGTATTTTATCTTTACCAAGTTGAATTATTTCCTCCGGTGTATTTGCATTACCAAAAAGATTTTTGACGGCATTTGTTGTTGTTTCATCTTTTGTTCTGAGACTTAGAATAGTTGATATAAGAATTTTGTAGGGGGTTCCTCGGGAATTTTTAATATAGGTAACTATTGGAGCTTTCCACGAGGGATATTCCTTTTTAAGTATAGAAAGGGCTTTGACAATCGTTTTTGTAGAAGTGTATTCTGACATTTTAAATCTACCTTAACCAAAGAGCAAATTTTTAAACACATTTATTTGATTCTGGTCCATAATTCTCTTTACAATGTATCTTGTGTAATCACTTTCCAGATCAATCTGCATTGGATGTTTAAGAAGGTATCTATCAATACCTCTTCCCTTTGCAGTTGGCGATATAAAGATATTGACGATAGGTCTAAGGGAATATGGACTTACCCTGTGTCCAACAACATGGGCTATCTCACCTGTGTTTAGTTGAACAAATGAATCTATTGGATAAAGCGGTTCTTCATTAATCTTCTTTGCCATATCTCTGAGAAAGATTTGCGCGACCGCGGGGTTAAACTTCTTCCCGGAATTTTCCATAAAGAAGGCAAAGGTTTCATTAAAAGAAAAAGCTTCTTTATAGGGTCGTTTTGAGGTCATGGCATCAAAAACATCTGCAAGAGAAAGAATGTGTGAAAAGATGTTTTGCTTTTCATAATTTATACCGAATGGATATCCATTCCCTGTGTAATTTTCGTGATGAAGAAGAATTGCATTTTCTATAATTTTCCCGAAGCTTTTTTCTGCCTTTATTATATTGTAGCTATATACGGGATGATTCTTCATAATCTTCCATTCTTCATCGGTTAAGTCAGAGGGCTTTTCCACAATGGCTTCCGGTAACATAATTTTACCTATGTCATGAAGAAGACCGGCGATTCCAGCTGTTCTTATCTTTTCAAAACTAAGATTCATCGAAACACCGAGCAACACAGATATTGTAGCCACATTTATAGAATGCGTGTATGTATAGTCGCTAAAGTGATATAAATCGAGTAAATTTAGATAGGCATCAGCATTATCTTTTATATCACTTATGAAGTTTTTTACAACCTCTTCCACTTCATGAAGGGGTAAAGTACCCTTAGTTCCCTCGCTCCTTATATGTCCTTTTATGTCTTCAACAAGGGATATTGCTTTTTCAAGATTTTCATCTGAAATCATTGCCTTTGAAACAGAATTTTTGAGCTTTAATCTTTCACGGGTGTAGTATATTTTCTTTATTCCTTTAAGTTTGAGGTTAAGAATTTGATTATAGGTGAGGGGAATTCCCTTTTTTATTACCTTATTTTCATTTTCGTCGTACCCATCTCCTTTAAGGATCATCCCGGGATAGAGAAAATGAATATAAACCTCAATTCTCATCAGGTCTGTTGAGACACGCATCAATTGCCTCTTCTTTAAATTTTTAAATAGCAGATTCCTTACTTTAAAGCACCATCAAACTGCAAATCCATATAACAATTTTCACTTTTTAAGGCTTATTCTGCCAACAGTAATTATTTTACCTATTTTATCAGAAAAATCAAATTAATAACGGATTATTTTTCTTCTTCTCGCTTAATACCATATTCGTCAAGCTTTCTTAGAAGGGTTTTTCTGCCTATGTTCAGTATCTTTGCTGCCTGTGATTTATTCCAGCCTGTATACTCAAGGGTTGATAGAATTGCCCTTTTCTCAATCTCTGCCATAGTTAACCCAACCTCGACTGAAAAATACTTATGATTGGAGCTTCCGGTAATATTTTCAGGTAGCATGTCTTCCGTAATCCATTCACTCTGACTGAGTACAACAAGATTTTCAATAAGGTTTTGTAGTTCTCTAACATTCCCCGGCCATGAATAGGACTCCAGATGTTTTAGTGCCTTCGAGTGGATTCCTTTAACATTTCTACTGTGCTTTTTTGCATAGTATTGTATAAAGTAGTCACAGAACAGTGGGATGTCTTCTTTTCTTTCTCTAAGCGGTGGAATATTTATATTTATAATATTCAATCGATAGTATAGATCTTCGCGGAATTTTCCTTCTTCTACAAGCTTTTTCAGATTCCTGTTTGTTGCAGTTATAATTCTTATATTAACCTTTATGGTCTCCTCTCCACCAACCCTTTCAAATTCCTGCTCCTGAAGCACCCGCAAAAGTTTTATCTGTACGGTTGGTGAAACCTCTCCTATTTCATCAAGGAAAATGGTTCCTCCATCGGCAAGTTCAAAACGCCCACGTTTTCTTGCTATAGCTCCCGTAAAGGCGCCCTTTTCATGACCAAAGAGCTCGCTTTCAAGAAGTGTTTCCGGGAGTGCAGCGCAATGTACTTTTATATATTGATTTTTGGAACGTTTGCTATTTGCATGAATACTGTTAGCTATTACCTCCTTCCCTGTACCACTCTCTCCTGTTATAAGTACAGAGGCATCCGTTGGAGCAACCTGCTTTACTATCTGTATTACTTTCTGGAAGGTTTTTGAGTTCCCGATTATATTTTTAAATCCATACCGCTCATCCACCATTTCCTCAAGCTGAATCTGACGTCTTTTTAGATTCTGTTCTTCAATGGCACGCCTGAGCACAAGGGAGAGCTTATCTAGGTTTACGGGTTTCGTTAGAAAATCATAAGCCCCGCGTTTCATTGCTTCTACTGCTTCATCAACACCACCATGCCCTGTAAGAATTATAATTGGAGGTTCATTTTCAATTGAATGAGCCTGTTTTAAAAATTCAAATCCGCCAACCTTCGGCATTTTAAGATCCAGTACAACGGCATCAGCGCCTATTGTTTTTAGCTTTTCAAGTCCATCGCTTCCATCCTCTGATGTATATACATCGAAGCCTTCAAGCTTAAGCCCGCTTCGTAATGCTTCGCGAATATTCTTTTCGTCATCAATAACAAGTATTAAAGGTTTTTGCATTAAAAAATCTCCTTAAGGATGATCCTTTATTTTATTCTATTACAATCTTTTTTTCCATTTTTTGGTTAATCCACAGCAATTCCCCATTTTTGGAAATTATATAACTTTAGTGTCATTACAAGGCAAAATGTAAAAGTAGCACTGGCTTGCCAGCCAGTGCTACAATACAAAAACCCCGCTGTGGAGGGTAGAGGGTCATTGTCATCATCTTTCCTTTCCTCAGGTCTTGCTCAGAAGTAAGAGCACGGAAAATCTACCCTCGCACATTCGGCCTCCTGCCTCATGTGCTCTGGGCGAAATGCCTCCTGCATTTCTTGGCGTAAAGGTGGGTAGGATTTTCCTGTGGGTGCAAGCGCAAGCCATTCGACGGAAAGATGATGACAATGACCAGAAGGCATAGACCACAGCGGGGATTATTGAATAGAGGAAATAAAAAAATAAAGAAGAAAAAAAACTACACCGCGACATAGTTATAGATACAATCGTTTTCCTCCCTCTGCGGTTTTCCCCTTAAGAGTCTTTAGAGTTAAAGCAGAGGGAACGAAGTAACAAGAAGTGGTATTCTGCGAAGGGGATAAAGGGCACAGGCAACATACCGCAATGGATTGCGGTTGCCTTTCGAATAAAGTCAAGGATGACGACATGAGAAAGGCATAAGTGCAAGCAGGAGGGTTTTAGAATAAGGTCTGAAGAATACCATTACTGCGATA
>Ga0078972_1003456_pt1 | contig 47335 bp, 73 predicted proteins | sample YelNatPaOPGAMG01_FD_67568 | JGI IMG/M metagenome (GOLD analysis project Ga0078972, IMG submission 67568) | Hot spring thermophilic microbial communities from Obsidian Pool, Yellowstone National Park, USA - OP-RAMG-01 (SPADES assembly) (version 2) | ecosystem: Environmental > Aquatic > Thermal... | reverse complement strand
TCAGCTCAATCTCATGCTTTGCAGGCATTTGCAAATACTTGAAAATTGTTTTTTGTTCTTTGCTAGGCACAAGATACTTTTTCAAATGGATGGGATTATCTTTAACCAAATCAACAGAGCAGTTTCTTGCTTCTTCGCTTTCTTCAGCAACCATGTTCAAAGGTTTACCTTTAACATCACAGCAAACAGCTAAATGTGGCTCATTGACAAAAGATTTAACTTTTTCTGAAAGCCAATGGTAGCGCCTTGCATATCTGCTTTCCAAATTCATGCCTTGCTGGATCACAGCCCACTTTCCTTCCTCAGTAACAATAAAAGAATGGTGGTAAAGCTGGAAGCCGTCTTGTAAAGCGTTATTATCAACTTTTGCCACAAGCCTGCTAGCCCTTTTCAACTCTTCAATTTTTCTATCACTGAAAGAAAATTCTTCAGCTAGATTTTCAATTTCTTGAGGAGTTTTCCTGCTAGCTTTTCCTTTACCGCCAAGAACAGCTATGCCAAATTCTTTCAAGTTGGCTTCTTTCAAAGCTCCTGTTAAAGTGGTGGTTGTGCCACTGGAATGCCAATCGTAGCCTGCAACACAAGCAAAAGATTGGAAGAAAAAAGGATCTGAAATTCTTCTTACGAATTCATCTTTTCCATATTCAAAAATTATGATTTCACTTATAGCTCTGCCCAATTTTTTCATTCTTTGGAAAAGCCAAGGCGGACAGCTCCCGTAATGCAATGGCAATTCAGCGATTCCAGTTCTCACAATTTAAAGATTATTGCTTGAATATAAGGGTTTTTCGGAAGTAGATTTCCGATATTTCCAAGCATACATAACCTTATCTTCTTTTCTCAGAAAGTTTTATGTATTCTTTCAATCCAGCTTCTATTCCTTTCAAGAAGGGATATTCAGGATCATTTTCATTTAAAAAAATCAAAATAGCTTGAACAATAGAAAGGCCTAGTCTAGCCATGTGAAGAGAACCTGAAGGATAATAAGCAACTCTCCCAATTTTTTCACCATATTTTTCTTTTAAATATTTTTCAATTTCTTCGGCAATTCTTTTCTTATCTTCTCTATTTTCTCCTTTAATTTCTATGCTTATGCTCATGATTTAAAGAGAAACAGTTAAGGATTTAAAACTTTTATCTTCAGTTCTTCTGCTTTTTTCAAAATCTCTTGCCTCTTCTTCTTTCCAACAGTGTGAGCAATCTTTATCGCTTCAGTTTTTGGGTCAACTTTCTCCAAATCTTTTAAGCTTGAAACCAAAACTTCTTTGAAGCCAGAAGGATGTAAAAATCTAAGTTGCCTAGGAGCACCATAGCCTACAGAAGGCATCTTGAACTTGTCCTTCTTCCTCAACCTAATCTTGCTTCTCATTCCTTTAGGCTTCCTCCAGCTTGGCTTGATTCTTTTCAAGGTCTGGCTTAACCATCTTTTGAACTCAGGCTTTTTTCTTGGATTCATGAAATCACCTTGTAGACCAGTAAGTCCCTCCCTTTTTCTTATATCTTAAATAGTCTTTCAAAATTTTTAAATGATCAAACCCAAGATTTTTAAAATCTATCTTATCAACTTCAAACCATTTGGCTTCAGCGGCATCTGAGCTTGCCTTAATTTTCTTGCTGATGGGCTCTGTAATGAAGACTGTGGAAATTGTTGGGTAGCGTGGATCTCTTTTTGGGTTAGAATAAACACCAAGAATTTCTCTCAGCTTTACATCCAAAGAAGTTTCTTCTTTAGCTTCTCTTACAGCAGCTTCTTCTACAGTTTCATTTTCTTCCACATGACCTCCTGGCAAAACAAGCTTTCCTTTGAAAGGCTCTTTTTTTCTTTTAATCAAAACTATCTTGTTGTCTTTTTCTATGATGATGTCAACTGTGGGAAACCTTTCTCTTTTCAATTCATTCGCCCTTGCTCACGATATAAATACTGTCCATGAACTTCCTTCTATCGTAGCCAACAATTCTACAAGCTTGCTCTATGTTTGCTGCAGTTTGACCAACTTCTTCCACATCAATTCCACTAACAATCAAATCAGAGCCTTCAACCTTAACTTGAGTTTTTCCGACAATCTTGGCAACTCTTGGAACTCTTTCTCCCAAAAAGTTTTGGATTAAAACCTTATCCCCTTCAACCTTAACTGTTATTGGAAAATGGGAATAAACAACCCTTAACCTGTAAGTGAACCCTTTGGTAACACCTTCAATCATGTTTTTTATATGCGCAGCAATAGTTCCAACCAAAGCCCTAAATTTTTTCCTTTCAGATTCAGAAGAGATAATGATTTTTCCTTCAACCAAATCAATTTTTATTCCTCTCTCAGCAAAATTTCTTTCTAACTCGCCCTTTTCTCCAGAAACTTTTACCTTCTTTCCTTCAATTTCAACTTTCACATTTTCCGGAATTTTTAATTCAGTCGAATACATAGCAACCACTAATAACAATAAGCTAAAAGCTTGCCCCCTGTCTTTAGCTCTTTTGCTTTTTTATGGTCAATTATCCCTTTTGGTGTAGATAAAATAAGTATACCTATATCTCTTGCGGGCAAAAATCTCTTCTCAAATTTTTCAAATTCATCTAGCCTAACAGAAAACCTAGGCTTAATAGCATTGCAATCTATAATCTTACCTTTAAGCTCTATCCTGAATTTTCCAGACTTGCCGTCATCGATGAATTCAAATGAACCAATATAATCTTTAGCCTGTAAAATCTTTAACACATTTTTTATCAGTTTAGAGGCAGGAGTAACACATTCTTTTTTCCCCACCCTTTCAGCATTTTTTATTGCTACTAAAGCGTCTGCAAGATTGTCTTTATTCAATTTACCACCTATACAATAGTTTAAGGAATGTTTGATTTAAAAAGATTAAAATTTTACTCAAAAACCAATTTTTAAGCATGTACGACCCTTTAGACCTTTCAAAAAAGATAGAAGCTATGGTAATAAAAAGAGAAAGAGGAATTGTTTATCGGAAATATTACAGGTTTAGACCAGCCAAATTTTATGGCGGGATAGCATCGGCTGATTGCGTTGGCTGTAATTTGCGCTGTATTTATTGCTGGAGCAATGATTTGGCAAGAGAGGGAAAAATTGGTAGATTTTATTCTTCTGAAGAAGTTGCTTCAAATTTGGTGAAAATTGCGGAAAAATTTGGCTTTAACCAAGCAAGAATTACAGGCAACGAGCCAACGATTTCAAAAGAGCATTTGATTTCAGTTCTTGAGAAAATTCCGAAAGAAATAACTTTCATTCTTGAAACTAATGGCATACTTTTAGGAAGCGATGAAAGCTATGTGAAGGAATTAAGAAAATTCAAAAATTTGTACGTAAGGGTTTCTTTAAAAGGTTGTAATGAAGAAGAGTTCTCAAGGCTAACTGGTGCTGAACCAAAAGCTTTTGAATTCCAATTGAAAGCTTTGGAAAATTGTGTAAAATATGAAATTCCTTGTCATCCTGCTATCATGATAGATTTGGTTGAAAGAGAAAATCTGAAAAATTTGAGAGAAAGATTGGAGGAAATCGATGAAGGGCTTGCAGCTAAACTGGAATTTGAAAATTTGATTTTATATCCACATGTAGCAGAAAGGTTGAAAAATTTGGCAAATAGAAAAACATAATAGCTTAAATTTTATCATTATTTTTGTGAAGAACAAAAAACTTGCAATATTGATTCAGATAAGCAAGAATCCTACCAAGTTATCTTAGAGTGCAATCAAAATAAATATTTGATTGAAAAACACGGAATTGAAATTTGGATCGGAACATCTAAGTACAATTTCAAGCAGATGAGAAATTTCATCAAAATCTTGAATTAATATAATCCAATTGTTTTTCCTGGAAGGATAGACCATGCATTTTGTTATGGTAAAGATGTAAAAGCAATTTTCAGGCCAAAACTTTTGAATTGTAGCAATCCTTTGATGCATTTTTATGTTTATCTTGGCAAACTCTCCACAAAAATTTTAAATCTGATGTTTTCCGATGGCCCAGAGCTTTGGGATTATGGCTATCTTGTAACTGGGCCAGAATCAACTGTTGGCAGAAAAACTGGTGCCATTAAGCTAGACGAAAATGGAATTTACTCTCTGGTTGAAGATTATATAAAGAAAAACCCGAATGGAAAAGGAATTTATATAGAACAAGGTTCTGTGGCAAAAGAACCATTGAGTGAAAAAGTTGTGAGGAATGTGAGAAAAATGATGCCCAGCAAGGAAATAATAGTTGGTGGAGGCATAACTTCGCCTCAAACTGTGGAAAACCTTTGGCGGGCAGGCTGCGACAGATGTGTTGTAGGAACATTTTTTGAGAAAAATCCTGGAAAAATGAGGGACTTCATAGAAAATCTTTTTGAAAAAATAGATGCGCCAGGGGGGAATTTCAGGATATCCTTTTGAACCCCCGTTCTGAGCTTGGAAGGCTCATGTCTTAGACCAGGCTGGACCACTGGCGCCTGATAAAAATAAATACCTTATTTCTTATTTTAAATCTATGCCACAACCAAAATTAATATTCTTGGATTACGACGGAACAATAGCTATAAGAGAATATACTTTTGAATTGTTCAAAAGATTTAATAATTTAAAGTTTTTAAAGAGTACAGCCAACTACTTTGTGAAAAAATACACTGAAGGAAGGCTTCCTATCTTCTTAGAACCATTTGCTTATGTTTTGTTGCTTTATTGTCTGAGAGGTTCAAAAGTGGACGAGATAAATGATTACATCTCAAAAACCATCCAAAATTATCTGGTTGGTGGTGTGCAAGAAATTATTAAAGAGTTTAAAAGTAGGGGAATAAAAGTTGGAATAGTTTCAGAAAACATTCAATTTCAGCCTAAGTATGCTGCAAAAATTCTTGGTGCTGATTTGATTTGTTCAAACGAGGTTAAAACAAAAGAAGGAAAGCTAACTGGTAAAATTTCTCGTTTCTCAAGGAAAAAGGGAATGATTAAGAAAATTGCAGAAGATTTTTCATTAGACATGAAAGAAATCCTATACGTAGGTGATGATGCCGATCCTTCTGACTTAGTGAAAATTGTGATGTTTGATCCAAAAAGGAAAAGTTATTTGAAAAAAGTTGACAACAAAAACTGCTTTTTAATCAAAAGCCTAAAAGAACTTCCATCTTTACTAGATAATATAAACTTAAGTTAACTCTAACTCCCTTTTTATCAACCAAACCTCTTCTTCACTTCTTGGCTTTTCTTCTTCTTTCGGCTCTTCTTTTTTCTCATCCTTCTTAGGCTCTTCAGGAATTTTCTCCCTTATTTTCTTGGCAATTTCATCCATCTCTTGATCAGGAATTTCTTTCACAGCAGTCCAATCTATTGCTCCACCATGACCATCATTTTCAAATCTCGGAATAATCCAAATGTGGGCGTGCTCAATTTCAAAGCCGAGAGTTGCGTAAGAGACAGAAATTGGGTTTAAAGCTGATAAAATCGCAATAGTGACTTTTTTCACGGCTTTCCACATCTCTTCAAAATTCGGAACTTCAAATACCCAGCGAAAATGTTTTTTCGGTATGAGCAAAGTGTGACCAGGATTTAAAGGCCTTATGTCTAGAAAAGCTATGAAATTTTCATCTTCATAAACAATTCTTGCAGGAATTTTTTTCTCAACTATCTGACAAAACACACAAGGCTTTCCTTCCATGAAGTTTATTTTATTTTAAAAAGATAAATTTGTTTAAAATAAAACCTTTTTATTTATTTTCTTTCTAATCATTATAATTCATAAGGTGGAAAAATGCCGGCTATAAAAAGACCAAAGAAAGGGAGTCAAGCTTTTTACCCCAGAAAGAGAGCAAAAAGGATTTATCCAGTAGTTTCCACATACCCAGAAACAGAAAAACCAAAGCTCTTGGATTTTGCTTGTTATAAAGCTGGGATGACAAATTTAATTCTTATTGATAATGTCAAGAGCTCGCCAACCTATGGCCAAGAGGTTTCAATCCCTGCTACAATTCTTGAGTGCCCACCTCTAAAAGTTGTCGGGATAAGGGCTTACAAGCTCACAACAAAAGGCCTGCAAGTTTTGACAGAAGCATGGTCAAAAGAATTACCAAAAGAAATTGAAAGAAAGACCAAAGTAAAGCCGAATGAAGAAAAAATTTCTGAAATCGAAAAAAATTTGGATAAAATTTCAAAGCTTAAGCTAATAGTTTCAACTCAGCCAAAACTTTCTGGTCTGGGAAAGAAAAAACCTGAAATTTTTGAAGTTGAAATTGGGGGGAAAGACTTGAAAGAAAAATTAGATTTTGCCAAGCAGCTCTTGGGAAAAGAGATTAGAGCTTCTGATGTTTTTAAACAAGGCGAGTATGTTGATGTTATTGCTGTGACCAAAGGAAAAGGAACTGCAGGTCCTGTTGAAAGGTTTGGCGTTTTTATTCAATCAAGACATGCAAAAGAGAAGCGCAGGCATGTTGGAACTTTAGGTCAAGAGCAACCTGGAAAAGTTAGACATACCGTGCCAATGGCAGGCCAACTTGGGTTTCAAACAAGAACAGAATTCAACAAAAGAATTTTAAAAATTGGTGAAAAAGGAGAAGAAGTTACCCCAAAAGGTGGCTTAAAGAATTACGGTGTTGTTAAAACTGATTACCTGCTCTTGGAAGGTTCTGTGCCAGGGCCTAAGAAAAGGTTGATAAGGCTAAGGGCAGCGATAAGACCACCAAAAGTTAGATTTTTGGTGCCTGAGATTAAGGAGATAGTGAAGTGATTTGAATGAAAGCTAGAATTTTTGATTTACAAGGAAATCAAATAGGTGAGATTGATTTACCAAAAACTTTTGAAGAACCTTTGAGGGAAGACTTGATAAGAAGAGCTTTCTTGGCAATTCAAGCAAATAAGCGTCAGCCTTACGGCACAGATGTCATGGCCGGAAAAAGAACTTCAGCTCATTACCATGGCTACAGGAGGCATAGATGGACGATGATGTCAAGAGAGATGGCAAGGATGCCTCGTTCACATGGAAAAATTCCTTTGCAGCAAATGTTCAGGGCAAGGTTCGTGCCCCAAGCAGTGAAAGGGAGAGAAGCACATCCACCAAAAGTTGAAAAGGTTTGGGAATTGAAAATAAACAAGAAAGAAAAACAGAAAGCAATCGAGTCAGCAATAGCAGCTACTGCTATTAAAGAAATTGTCTTGAAGAGAGGACATAAAGTTGAAAATTTGAAAGAATTGCCCTTGGTTGTTGAAGACAAAATCCAAGAGTTGAAGAAGAGCAAAGAATTGCTCGAGTTTTTGAAGAAGGTTGGTCTTGAGAAAGAGTTGGAGAGGATAAAGGAGAAGAAGATCAAAAGGAAAAAATACAAGAAAAAAGTTGGTCCTTTGATAGTTGTGAGCGAGGACAAAGGGATAAGCAAAGCCGCAAAGAATTTGGGCTTAGATGTTTGCTTGGTCAAAAACTTGAATGCTGAAGTTTTAGCACCAGGTGGAATGCCAGGAAGGCTCACAATTTGGTCAAAGTCTGCGATAGAAAAATTGGAGGGATGATATGGACCCTTATAAAATTTTGAAGTATCCTTACACAACAGAAAAATCTGTTGCTTTGATCGACAAAGAAAATAAAATAGTTTTTGTTGTTGACAGGAAAGCTAGCAAGAAACAGATAAAAGAGGCTTTTGAAAAATTGTTTGAAGTCAAGGTTGAGAAAATAAACACAGAAATAACATTCAAGGGAGAGAAGAAAGCTTACATCAAGCTCAAGCCAGAATTTAAAGCTAGGGATGTTGCAACAAAGCTAGGGCTTGTTTAATTTTTATAGTTTACTTTTCATAAGAAAATTATGTCCTGTCCAGATGTTTTAACGTTATTGAAAATTTTCTCTGACTGTGAGTACCGAATAATAGAAAGATTAAAAAGTGAAGGAATAATAGTATTAACAGACTCGGATAAAAATTTAGTGTGGGATAGAGTAAAGAACCACAGTAGTTTGCTTTATTCTGAAGGGGAAAATTTTAAAATCTCAACCATCTATTCAGAAGTCAAAAAAGCTTTAAGTAAAGAGAAAAAATAGTTTTTGTCCTTGAACCGAAAACCTTTAAAAATATTAAAAATTCATTTTATTCAAATCACAATAAATTAAATACCAGTGTCGAGATGGGAAAAAGGATAATTCCAAGGGCAAGGGGTAAAGGTGGCCCAAGGTACAAGGCACCAAGCCACAGGTATTTGGGTAGAGTCGAGTATCTGCCAATCATGGGAATAACAGGCAAAGTAAAAGACATAGTTCATGATCCTGGGAGAAGTGCTCCTGTAGCGATAGTTAAATTTGAAGATGGGAAAGAAGTCTTGCATGTTGCTCCAGAAGGCTTGAAAGCTGGCGATATCATAAGCTATGGTGGGGAGCCTTCTGTTGGAAATGTTTTGCCTTTGTCTGAAATTCCTGAAGGAACAAAAATTTTCTCAATTGAAACTTATCCTGGCTCAGGGCCAAAACTTTGCAGAAGCTCTGGCACTTTTGCTTTGGTTGTTGGTAAAGTTGGAAAAAAGGTTAAGGTTCAATTTCCTTCTGGAAAAATTGTTGAATTGTCTGGGCAATGTAGGGCAACAATTGGCGTGCCTGCTGCAGGCGGAAGAGTCGATAAGCCCTGGGTAAAAGCTGGTAAGAAGCTTCATGCCATGATGGCAAGGGGAAAGCTCTATCCTAGAAGTGCAGGTGTTGCGATGACTCCCACAGACCATCCTTATGGAGGAAAGAGCAAGAGACCAAGGCCTTCAAAGGCTGTTAAAAGATCAGCACCACCAGGAGCAAAAGTTGGTTCTATAAGTCCAAAGAGGATGGGAAGAAGGAAGGGTAGTTAAGATGGCAAAAGTCTTCATGTTCAGAGGCAAAACTTTGGAAGAGCTCAAGCAGATGAGCATAGAAGAATTTGCAAGGTTATTGACATCCAAAGAGAGAAGAACTCTTAAGAGGGGCTTACAAGAAAATCAGAAGAAGCTCTTGGAAGAAATAAAGAAAAATCCTGACAAGTTCCACAAAACTCACATAAGGGATATGATAATTTTGCCTCAAATGGTTGGTGCCAAGATTGGAGTTTTCAATGGAAAGGAGTGGGTAAGCATTTACATCACGCCAGAGATGATTGGCCGAAGATTAGGAGAATTTTCAATTCCAATCAAGCGTGTGAAGCATTCTGCCCCAGGAATAGGTGCCACTCGTGGTAGTAAATTCTATGCAGCAAAGCCAACGTGATCCCATGAAAACAGCCATAGCAAAAGTTTCAGATGCAAGAATTTCTCTCAAACATTCTTTAGTTCTTTGTAAAGAGTTGAAAGGGAAAAAACTCGGAAAGGCGATGAAATTTTTAGAAGACTTGATTGCCCAAAAAGTGAGCATAAACGGCAAATACTATACAAAAGCAGCAAAAAATTTTTTAGATTTGCTGAAAACTGGAGAAGCAAATGCTATTCAAAAAGGATTAAATCCAGAAAAACTTTTCATCAAGCAGATAAAGGCAGATAAAGGCTTAAGATTTTACAGACCAAGAAGCCTATGGCACTTAAGAAGACAGAGAATAAAAGCAGTTAACTTAAGCTTGGAGTTGGAGGAGAGATGATGGCCGTGGAAAAGCTTTTCGTTAAAGAAGGGATAAAAGAATCTGAAGTTGAAGCCTATCTGGCAAAAAAATTCGATAAAGCTGGTTATAGCCATACAGAAATTCAAAGAACTCCTCTAGGAACAAGGCTTATAATTTACGCTCACAAGCCTGGCCTTGTCATAGGAAGGTCTGGAAGAAAGATTGACGAAATAACAGAAGAGATAAGGAAGAAGTTTGGTTTCGAGAACCCACTTATTGATGTGAGAGAAGTTGAAAATCCTTTCCTGGATGCTCACATAGTTGCAAAAAGGATAGCTAATGCTCTTGAGAAGGGGATAAACTTCAAGAAAGTTGCCAATTATTACATAGATAAAGTGATGGAAGCAGGTGCGATAGGAGTTCAAATCAAAACTGGAGGGAAGCTTGCTGGAAAAGAAAGGTCAAGGTTTCAAAAGTTCAAGAAAGGCTTTGTTGCCTTTTCTGGTGACTATGCTGAGACTTTGGTAGAAACAGGATATGCTCAAGCCAAGATAAAGCCCGGAATAATAGGGATTCAAGTCAAGATAATGAAAGAGTTGCCAAAAGAATTTGTTTTTGAAAAAAGTCTTGGGGAAAAAGAATTTATATCTGAAAAAGAAAAAGAAAAAAAGGAGGAAAAGGAAGTTGAAGGCGGTTAAGCAATTAAGAGACCTTAAAGATGAAGAATTGAATAAAAGGCTTTCTGAGCTTAAATTAGAACTTCTTAAAGAGCAAGGAAATGTGAGGATGGGCAGGCCTACTAAAAATTCTGGTAGGATAAGACAAATAAGGAGAAATATAGCCAGAATCCTTACCATAAAACAAGAAAGAAAAAGGGGAAAGAAGTAAAGATGGCAGAAGTTTGTCCAACTTGTGGAGCTCCTGCATCTTTGGGTGTTTGCTCTAAATGTGGTTTGCCAGTAGACCTTTGTACATGCAGAGCTATAGAAAGGGAAGAAGAGAAGATAAAGGTTTACATAGAAAAAAGAAAATTTGGTAAGCCCATAACAATAATCGAAGGAATAAAAGAGAATGCAAAAGAAATAGTTTCTCAGCTCAAGTCAAAACTTGCTTGTGGTGGAACTTTCAAGAACAACCACATCGAATTGCAAGGCGATCATAGAATCAAACTAAAGGATTTGCTTCTAAAGCTTGGATACAAGGAAGAACAGATAGAAATAAGTTAAGAGAACAATTTTATCTTATGCCGATAACACCAAAAAATCTTGTTAGACATGAGCTCATAGGTCTAGAGGTGAAAATAGAAAAATCTACAGATGCAAGCCAAAAAGGTTTGAAAGGTAGAATAATAGACGAAACTTACAACACTTTCAAAATCGAAACAAAAGAAGGAAAAGAAAAAATCATACCAAAGGCTAACTCAGTTTTCATTTTCACCTTGCCTTCTGGAGAAAAAGTTGAAGTTGAAGGAAAGTTGCTAGTGGCAAGACCAGAAGACAGGATAAAAAAGAAATTTCCAAGATGGTAGAAAAGGATTAATATCTTGCTTTATTAAAAGAATTAAAAGTTCAAAATCAAAAGATTTAAAATATCGAAAGGTGAGAAAATTGAAGAAAGGTCAGGCAAGGGATATTGGTATAGACGTTACTCCACCCAAAGCTGCTTGCAATGATCCAAAGTGTCCATTTCACGGCAATCTCAAGATTAGGGGAAAAATTCTTCAAGGTTTAGTTGTCTCTACAAGAGCACAAAAAACTGCTGTTGTTGAGAGAAATTATTTGCACTATGTTCCAAAGTATGAAAGATATGAAAGAAGGCACTCTAGAATTTCAGCCTACAATCCTGAATGTATAGATGCTAAAGAAGGTGATATGGTTAAAATTGCTGAATGCAGGCCATTGAGCAAGACCAAGGCTTTTGTTGTTGTTGAAATTTTGAAGAGGAAGGGAGAAAAATGAAAGCTGTAAGAGCTAAAATAACAAAAGCTTTGAACGTTGGAAGCTACTTGAACTGCGCTGACAATACTGGAGCCAAAGTCTTACAGATAATTTCAGTTTTTGGTTATAAGGGTGTGAGGAGAAGGCAGCCAAAAGCAGGAGTTGGAGATGTTGTGAAATGTAGTGTAAAAAAGGGTGATGTTAAGATAAGGAAGCAAGTCGTGAATGCTGTTATCATAAGACAAAAAGCTGAGTACAGAAGAGCAAATGGCTTAAGGGTAAGCTTTGAAGACAATGCTGCTGTTTTAGTGGATGACAATTTTGAGCCAAAAGGAACTGAAATCAAAGGGCCTGTTGCAAAAGAGGCTGTTGAAAGATTTTCTTCAATAGGGAAAATAGCGAGCATGGTGGTTTGAATGAAAAGGCCAAAATCTAGTAAAGCAAGAAAGCAGAGGAAGTTTTTGTTTACCGCGCCTCTCCATATAAGGAGAAAAATGGTTTCAGCCCATCTTTCAAAAGAACTGAGAGAGAAATACAAGAGAAGAAGTTTGCCCGTTAGAAAAGGAGATGAAGTTGAAATCATGAGAGGAGAATTCAAGGGCAAAAAAGGAAAAATCTCGAGAGTTGATTTAAAGAATTACAAAGTTTACATAGAAGGTATAACGAGGAGGAAAACAACAGGAGCTGAGGCTCAAGTTCCAATTCATCCTTCAAATTTAAGGATTATAAGCTTGAATTTAGATGATAAGAAGAGGGTGGAAGCTATTGAAAGGAAAATAAAGAAGGGAGAACATGGCAAAGCTTAAAAGATTGTTAGCACCGGAATTCTGGAAAGTTCCGAAGAAGAAGGCTACTTGGGCAGTTTCCCCAAGACCAGGGCCACATAAGAAATTTGAATGTATTCCTTTGTTGATAATAGTGAGGGATATTTTAGGTTTAGCAGAAACTGGAAAAGAGGCTAAGTCGATAATCAAAAAAGGTGAAGTTCTTGTAGACGGCAAACCCAGAAAAGATTACGCTTATCCTGCTGGTCTTATGGACGTTGTTTCAATTCCTAAGTTGAATAAACATTTCAGGATAATTTCTTGTTCAAAAGGTTTGAAGCTTATAGAAATTCCGGAAAAAGAAGCCAACCTGAAACTTTTGAAGATAAGGGATAAGAAAATTGTGAAGAAAGCTAGAATTCAGCTAAATTTCCATGATGGGAAAAATCTTTTTGTCGAGAAGGATGTTTACAAGACTGGAGATTCTGTGCTTGTTGAGCTTCCATCACTCAAGATCCTTGAACATTTCAAGTTAGAGAAAGGCTCTCTTGGCCTTATACTCAAGGGAAAAAATGCAGGAAAGCTTGCTAAAGTGCTTGAAGTAGTGATACCAAGAACACAAGAACCAAGAAAAGTTATTTGTGAGGTAGAAGGCAAGAAAATAGAAGTGGTTTTTGACTATTTCTTCGTTGTAGGAAAAGAAGCTCCTGCGATAAAGGTGAGTGAATGAATATGAGAAGAATTGAAATAGAGAAAGTCACGCTCAATGTTGGTTGTGCAGGCGACCTTGAGAAAATAGAAAGGGCAAAAAAGCTTTTGGAAATGCTAACAGGAAGAGAGCCAAAAGTAACAAAATCAAAGAGAAGGAGCACTTTTGGAATTGCCAAGGGCAAGCCTGTAGGTGTGATGGTAACTTTGAGAGGAAAAGAAGCTGAAGAATTTTTAAAAAGGGCTTTACATGCTGTTGACAAAAAGCTTAAGTCTTCCCAATTCGATTCCGAAGGCAACTTCAGTTTTGGTGTGAAGGAATACATAGACATTCAAGGGGTTAAATATTCTCATCAAGTTGGCATGCTTGGTTTGGATGTTTGCGTGAGCTTGAAAAGGCCAGGCTTCAGAATTAAATACAGAAGAATACAAAAAAGGAAAATACCAAAAAAGCATAAAATTAGTAAAGAAGAAGCAATTGAATGGGTGAAAAATAATTTGGGGGTTGAGATAATTGGATGAAGATATTTTTTATGAGATCGATAATGAAATTTTGGTTAAGCTTAGCGGGGCAATTTTGAGGAAAGCTGAGATGGAAAATGATTTTGAAAAAGTTTATACAAGAGTTTTTGAACATCTTGTGAGAATGGAAATTCTTGGCTTTAGAGATGTTGTTGAAGTTTTAGGAGACCTGGGTGGATAAAATGCCGAAAAAATTTGGAAGAGGGACAAGAGTTTGCAGAAAGTGTGGAAGAGCAGGAGTAGGTATAATAAGGAAATATGGTCTTTATTATTGCAGACAGTGTTTTAGGGAAGAGGCAAAGAAGATTGGGTTTAAAAAATATTCTTAATTACTCGAACAGTTCAAGCAATTTTCTTTCTTTTTCATTTGAATTAAGTTCATTCTTATTTCCATCATAAATTCCTACACACAATCCCAAAAACTCTATAGGAAATAAAGGCGAGTTAAGATAGCTGGAAAGTAAGTAAGAAAATACTAATTTTGCAGCAAGAATGAGAGAAGGTTTTACTACATTTTCCCTAAAACTCTTTTTTAAAATATAATTTTTTAATTCAGTGTCTATTGGGCCATCTTCTACTGATTGAATAAGTTCTTCATGAAAAGAATAACTCTCAATTAAATCTTTTCCTAATTCGATTGAACCTAAGCCTGGGAATAAATAAAATGCAGTCTTGCTTATGGTATTCAAAACTTTTTCTATCGACATTTGCTTCAATAATTTTTTGATGAAGAAAAAAAGTTAAATACTTTACCCCAAAATCACAATAGATTAATATGTTTGAAGTAATCGGTTTTTTAATCGCTTTTATTGGTTCTTTCCTAGCTGCTGCCTTTGATTTGAAGATAACACCAACAGAAATCCCGGATGAAATCCCTCATGCCATGATAGCTTTGGCTTTAATCTTAGCTTTTTTCAAATGCATTCTTGATTACAGCTTAAGCCCTTTGATTGAAAGCTCCCTTTATGGAATTTTGCTTTTAGCTTTTGGTTTCTTGATGTATCGCTTCGGACAATGGGGAGGTGGTGATGCAAAGGTGTTAGCAGCTATCGGCTTCTTCTCACCTTTTCTCTCACCTTTGTCAAAAAATCTTTACTTCCCTTTCGCTTTTAGCTACCTTGTTAATGTTTTTATCGTTGGTGCTGCTTACATGCTTTTTTACGCCTTTGCTCTTGCGATTTTGAACAGAAAAATTTTTTCTGGGTTTCTTAAAAGTGTGAAATCAAGCTCAAAAATTATTTTGGTTTCCTCATTTGCTCTGTTTTCATTGTTTTTAGCTGGGAATTTTTATCTTTTACATGTATTCGGTCTACCGATAGATTTTTATTCTATCTTTTCCAATTCAACTCTACTTTTAATTTTTTCTTTAGCTTTGTTCTTGCTTTGGATTTTCGTGAAAACTGTGGAAGATGTTGCTTTCAAGAAGAGAATTCCTGTTTCTAAGCTTAGAGTTGGTGATGTCTTGCTAGAGAGCAAACTTTGGGAAGGTATTACTGAAAAAGAATTGAAGAAGATTAAAGCTTCAAAGAAAAAATTTGTTTGGATCAAAGAAGGAGTTAGGTTTGCTCCCACATTCCCTCTAGCTTTGATTTTCACACTATTCTATGGAGATATAATTTTTTCACTGCTTTGGCTGTTTTCTTGATTTGAAATAATCTCAGCCCAATTGAAACTTTTTCCATGAGGAAGTTTAAAATTAAATATATCAACACGTGGCAAATTATGTCTAAACAATAATGTGTTAATTCCTTGATCGAAAGTTATTATAGGAATATTTTCAAAACTGCTATACATAATTAGACACAAATCAACAAAGCTATCGATTGTCTTTTCCTTATTTAAAACACTTCTAACTTGAAAAGAAAATCCTCTAGAATAAGAAATAAAATGTATACTTCTTTTAAAATAGGATTTCAATTTTTCATATAGTTCTGGATTAAGATCTTTGATTTTTTCCGTATCATCATCTTCCTTGTTCAAAACCAATCTTGTTTTTTGGCGATTTAAGAGAAAAATTACATCTTTTTCTAATTTTGTCTGTTCGATTCTATTATTTTCTTCCCAAAGATTTTTTATTTCTTCATCAACAATTTTTTTAGCTATTTCTTTAAATACAGTGGAATAAACAGTTATCTGGTTTGTAGCAATCCAGTCTCTCAATTTTCTGTGTCTTTCAGGCTGTTTTGCAGCATATAAGTATAGGTTTGTGTCCAGAGCATAACCCATTCCAAGTCCTTCTCTTAAACTGTAATCAATAAACGTATTATCAAGACTGTCAATCATCTCTTTAATTTTTTCATCTACTCTTTTTTCCCACATCTTTCCTTTTTATGATTTAAACTTTTTATTTCTTTTCCAATTTCTCAATTCCATTCATGTAAGGCCTCAAGACCTCAGGAATTATCACACTCCCATCTTTTTGCTGGAACTGTTCTATTATTGCGATCATGGTCCTGCTTGTTGCTAAAGCAGTATTGTTCAAAGTGTGAACAAAGCCAGCGGGAGGCTTACCAGGACCTTCCCTATATCTTATGTTCAGCCTTCTAGCCTGATAATCAGTGCAGTTAGAATTACTTCCTGTTTCTCTGAACTTTCCATCAGCCATCCAGCACTCAATGTCATACTTCTTCGCAGCAACAGTCCCGATATCACCAGTGCAAATATTGACAACACGATAATGCAAGCCAAGCTGCTGATAAAGCTCTTCCGAATTTCTCTGCAGCTCTTCATGAATTTCCCAGCTCTGTTCAGGCAAACAAAAGACAAATTGCTCAACCTTGTTGAACTGATGCATCCTGAACAAGCCTTTAGTGAATTTCCCATGCGTGCCAATTTCTTTTCTGAAGCAAGGCGAAACCCCACAAAGCTTCAAAGGCAAATCCTTTTTATCAAAAACCTCGCCCATGAACATCGCTCCAAGAGGATGTTCAGCTGTTGCTATTAAGTACAAAGGCTCGCCTTCAATCTTGTAAGTTACCATTTCAAAATCTGTTGGATCGATCATGCCTTCATAAGCCTTTCGATTTATCATGAAAGGAGGCTCAACCAAGATGAAACCTTTTTTCCTTAAGAAATCGATTGCAAACTTTTGGATTGCTAAATCAAGAAGCACGAGTTCTTCCTTCAAATAAAAAAAGCCTGCACCAGCTGCCCTAGCTGCCCTCTCATCATCTATCAACCCCAAATTCTTCAAAATTTCCAAATGGTCTTTTGGCTTGAAATCAAATTTTGGCGGCGAACCCCACCTCCTTATTTCAACATTATCATTTTCATCTTTTCCATAAGGCACACTTTCATGCAATAAGTTAGGAAGCCTCATCAAGCCATCTCTAATTCCTTCTTGCAATTTGTCCGCTTTCTTTTCCAACTCTTTAATTTTTTCTGGAATTTTTGCAGCCTCTTTCAAAAGCTCTTCTACATCTTTTTTCTCCTTTTTCCTTATCGCAATTTCTTTGCTTATCTCATTCCTTCTATTCCTCAAGTTGTTGATTTCTGTTTGAAGCTTTCTCCATTCTTTGTCTGCAGAAATAATTTTATCCAAAAGCTTGATTTTCTCAGGGTCTCTTCTCCTCTCAAGATTTTCTTTCACAAGCTCAGGCTTTTCTCTTATCAGCTTGATGTCAATCATCTTTCTTCCCTATTTATTTTCTTAATTTTGTAAAATAAAGTATTACTCTTTAAACTTTTTAACTCCCCATTTAAGATTTCATACAAAACCAAACCAAGCGGTGTAAGTTCAGCAATTTCTCCTTTATTGAACCTATCGCCAAATCTTATAAGACCCAATTCTTTAAGCTTCTTCGCGTTAAACCTTAAAGTTGCTTCCGGTATTTTTTCCTCAAGGTTCAGCTTTTTTAGAATCTCTGTTATGTTTGTACGGTTTTCACCTATTTTCCTCATCAAGAGAAGCTGATTTTTAGTAAAAACTCTAAGTAAGAACGGTCTTAAATCTCTGATTGGAGTCCAATCACCATAGCCCTCATTTAATTAATGAGATTTCAACTATTTAATTCTTTTGTGTAAAATTTTTACGCTAACCTCTAATTCTTATGAAACTCAAAAGGGAGCTTGATGTCAATCATCCTTCCCATTATTGTTTGATGTTGAAAAATATTTCTCTATGATAGGAATCAATTTTTTCATGTCTTTTCCATCGACAGTTAAATCAGCCGTTTTTTTAACTATGGGCTGAGCATTGAAAGCTATCTTCAAACCAGCTATTTTAAATAAATCCAAGTCATTTGCCCCATCAACTATAGCCACCACATTTTTTTTATCAACATCTCCAAAAAAATCTTTAAAACCCTTGGCCTTATCCACCACATTAATCTTTACGCCTGAAAGCTTGCTGTCATTAAACACCATCTCATTTGCTATCACATAATCCAAACCTAATTCCTTTTTGATTCTATCCGAGACTAGAGTGAAACCACCAGTTATCATCACTATTTTGAATCCCATTTCTTTAATCTTCTTGCAAAATTCTTTTGCATTTTTCGTCAATGGCATTTTGTCAGCAACCTTCAGGGCATCTTTATAATTTATCCCTCTCAACAATTCAATCCTTTTTTTCAAACCATCTTCCCACTTTATTTTTCCTCTTATCCCTTCCAGAGTTATCTCTTCGACTTTTTTTTCCCTTTTCACAAGTTTAGCAAGCCTAGGAAGATACTCTCCATCAACCAAAACCCCTTCCATGTCCACTATAACAAATTTCATCCAAACCACGAATAATTCTTTTTTATTGAAGCTAAATATATTTTTCTTCACTAATTCAACAACCTTTTTCCATCAATTTGAGTTTTCAATTTTGCTATTTTTCGTCCAACTCTCTTGGCACTTCATAGACCCCCGATTTCAATTTTATGAGTGAAAGTATAAATATATTTTTATGAAACTCAAAAGGGAGCTTGGGCTTTTCGAAGCAACTTTTTATGGAGTAGGCATAATTCTCGGTGCAGGGATTTTTGCCTTGATAGGTAAAGCTGCAGCTCTTGCTGGTCCAAGCCTTTGGATTTCTTTCTTGATCAGTGCTTTTGTTTCAATTTTCACAGGCTTGAGCTATGCCGAGCTTTCAGCAATGTACCCAAAAGCTGGAGCAGAATTTGTATACGTGAAAAAGGCTTACGGAAGCGATTTTTGGGCTTTCTTGATAGGCTGGCTCTTGATTTTTGCTTTTGTTTCAGGCATAGCCACAGTTTCTCTAGCCTTTTCAGGATATTTTGTTGAACTTTTGAAGGTTAAGGTGCCCCAAGTCTTAATTTCAGCCGTGCTGATATTTTTTCTCTCTCTAGTTAACTTTTACGGCATAAAAGAAAGTTCAAGGCTGAACATCTTGTTCACTTCAATGGTTATCTCTGGCTTGCTTTCAATAATTTTTCTTGGCTTTACCAAACCTCTAAATTTTTCTCAGTACTTCAAAGCACCAAGCTTGGAAGGCGTTTTTTCTGCTGCAACTCTTGTATTTTTTGCTTACCTTGGTTTTGAAAACATAGCCAATATTTCTGAAGAAACAAAAAACCCTTCAAAAACAATACCTTCAGCTCTACTTTTGTCAATAATAATAACAACTTTTATCTATGTGCTAGTTTCAATCTCTGTCCTAAATCTTGCAAGCTGGCAAGAATTGGCAGCATCAGAAGCACCTCTCGCTTTTGCGGCATCAAAAGTTTTTGGGAATAGGGCTTTTGCCCTGATTTCAATTTTTGCCCTGTTTGCTACAACAGGAACTTCTTTAGGTCTTTTGATCTCATCCTCAAGAATGGTTTATGGAATGGCAAGGGAAAATTCTTTACCAAAAATTTTATCAAAAATCCATTCAAAAAGAAAAACACCCTACTTTGCAATTTTTGTAGTTAGCGGCACCTCTCTCCTACTCCTTTTGACAGGAAACATAGCAAGAATTGCTTCTCTCACAAGCCTATGTGCCTTAATTTCTTTCTGTGCAGTCAACCTTTCTCTCATTCACCTCAGGCTCATGAAACCAAATCTAAAAAGACCTTTCAAGACTCCTTTGAACATAGGAAAATTTCCACTTACAGCTTTTTTTGCTGCTGTTTCTTGCATTGCCTTAATAGGTTACTTTGAAGTTTGGCTTTTACTCTTATCTTTGGTTATAATTTTGGTTGGAGTAGTTTTCTTTGCAGTCAGGAAAAATTTCAAGCTTTAGCTACCTTGTTATTCTAAAGCCTTTCACCACTTCAAGAAGCTCTTTAGCCTTAGCATTTTTTTCAAAGTGCTCCCTTATCGGCTTTACCATTTGGTCTATGTATTCAGCAACAGCATTCTTAAGGTCTAAAGGATGAAGCTCCCCTTGCTTGTAAGCCTTCTCCAATTCTTCATAAGAGTGAAATTCTATTGTGCCACCAAATTTCAACGGCCTTTCAACTTTCATGCTCCCAAATTTTCTGAAAATAAGGTGTTTTGAATAGTCAAGGATTGGATTGTTCTCGACCACTCTTTCAGGGCAATAAGCATTTTTTATCTTCTTTTCAATTTCTTCTTTGGTGTCATGAACAAAGATACAACTTTTTGGTTTGCTCTTGCTCATCTTTGAGCTTATCGCTATGTCTATTTCCCTATTTTCATCAAAACCTTCTGGCTGCTTAACCCCTTCCAAGCCCATGAGCATGTGATGGCTTACCACGACAGGCTTCCACCAACCAAGCTTTGGCCCAAGCTCGCGAGCAAGCATGTTAGCTCTTCTTTGATCCAAGCCTAGTTGGCAAATGTCAACTTGCAACTCGAAAATATCTGCAACTTGCATGCAAGGATAGAAATATTGAGCAATTTCTTTTAACTCGCCCGCCTTCCTTCCCATTATGCTTAGAGCTCTATTCGCTCTGTTGACTGTTGTGTTCTTTGCAACTAGTATGACCTTCTTCCAATATTCTTTCGTGCTTGCCAAATCGCTTGCCCAAACAAACTCAACTTTTGTCGTGTCTAGGCCAGCAGCTTTCCAGACTTCGATGAAGTATTCGCCAGCAAGCCTTATTTTTTCCAAGTCGCCACCAAGCTTGTTGTTTATCCAAGCAAAGTAATCAGCAAGGTAGAGCTTGAATTTAATCCCAGCTTTAAGCAAATTTTCTATAAGCATTGGTCTGAAGACTCCAAAGGGGAGATGAGCCATTATGGCTGAATAGATTCAGTTTCCACTAGGCTCAAATCCATCATAAGCGATTGGATGTTCTTTTGTTTCTAATAGTTGACGAAGTTCGTCTTCTGTTATTATTTCTTCTCCCACACCTTTGACAAGCTGAAATCTTTCTTCCAAATCCATTTTCATCCTTAAATGATTTTGGAGTTTAAAGTAAAAAAGCCTTTCTAAAAAATAAATAGAGAGAAATCAAAAAATAAAGAGATTTTATGATTCAGTTAAGCTTTCATGGCGCCCTAAGCACAGTAGGAGCTTCCGCAGTTCTTGTTGACACAGGCGTAGAGAAAATTCTGCTCGACTATGGGACAAAAGTGAGGGAAGTTCCTCCACAATTTCCGATCCCAATTCAAGGTAAGCCAGACGCAATTCTTCTTTCTCATTCCCATCTTGATCATTCAGGCGGAATAAGCCTTTTCCAAGCAAACGGCCAAGGCTGTCCAATTTATGCAATCAACGTGACAAAGCCTTTAACAGAGCTTTTGCTTTTAGATTCGGTAAAGATAAGCCATGAAGAAGGGGTAAGCCTGCCTTTTAGCAAAAGAGATGTTAATGAGACTATCAAAAATTTTGTTTCTGTCCCTTATCGCCAAAAGATGAAGCTTAGAAAAACAACTTTCACTTTTTTTGATGCTGGCCACATTCCTGGCTCAGCGATGATTTTGCTCAATCTAAACGGCAAAAATCTTCTCTATACAGGCGACCTAAAAACAACAGACACAAGGCTTCTCAAGAGAGCTGATTTAGAGCTGCCAAGAATAGATTACTTGATTATGGAGAGCACCTATGCTGACCGTGAACATCCTGACAGAAAGTCGCAAGAAAAAGAATTGATTAAAATAATAGATGAAACTTTGGCTGTAGATGGTCATTGCCTTATAGCTGGCTTTGCTGTTGGTAGGCTTCAGGAGATTTTGCTTGTTCTGGACAAGCATGGAATAGATTATCCTGTTTACCTTGACGGTATGGCAAAAAAGGCTACAACAATTATCAACCAGCACAAGCAATTGCTGAAAGAGCCTAGCAGTTTAGACAGAGCTCTAAAAAAAGTTGAGTATGTTGGCTCTCAAAGGTCGAGAAAAAGGGCTTTGAAGCAACCTAGCGTGATTTTGACAACAAGCGGGATGTTGAATGGAGGGCCAGTGGTTTGGTACTTGAAGAAGCTTTATTCTGACAGAAGGTCTAGCTTGGTTCTGACAGGATGGCAGCTTGAAGACACTCCTGGGAAAATATTGCTTGAGACAGGAAGATTCATAACAAAAGAGGTTGATTTGGAGGTGAAGATGCTAGTTAAAAGGCTTGACTTTTCTGCTCATGCTGGCAGGAGCGAGCTTTTTGAATTTGTGGAAAAGCTTAACCCAGAAAAAGTTTTTTGTATTCATGGCGACCATACAGAAGAGTTTGCTTCTGAGCTTAAGGAGAAAGGGTTTGATGCTGTTGCACCTCTAGCTAATAACAGGGTTTTTAATCTTTAATTGAAAGGTATATTTCTTCTTTTTGGTTTATCTTATTTCTAACTACAATAAGAGAGCCCATGGGATCTCCACAATAAGTTTTTATTTTTCCCACTATTTCATCCTTTTCAATATCACGTTGAGGATTTTCTGGAAGATATGCAACCCCGTAAGAATAAGGGATTCCTAAAATTCCCAAGTCAGACAATTCATCTCTTACTTCAAACAAAACCACATCAAGCAAGCGCTTTGCTAAATTGTTATTTTTTTCAACCGCTATTCTTATTCCCCCTTCTCCGTAATTTTTAGAGTACCAAAATATGTTATACCTCATATTATCAATACACTGTCTGATTAATCTCTTACTTTGTTCTGGAAGGTTAGGTGTAATTATTTTTATTTCTTCGATTTTATATGTTGACATAAACCTTTTATTGTTTGAGAGTATATATAAAGATTTCGCTACTATAGAATAGTAACGCTTAAATACTAGTAAGATTATAGTAACTACTATAAGGTGAAAAAATGGACATTAAAGAAGAAATTTCATTATGTTCACAAAATTATGAGAGATGGAAAGCCTTAGCTTTATCTTCTCAAAACAAAGAAGAAAGCAAGAGATTTCTAGAAAAAGCTTTCTTCTGGCTTGAGCTTCAATCAGCTTTCATCACACTTTTTGCTGCAGAGCAGTCAAAAGGCAACGATCCTTTTTTCAAGAGGAAGATCATGCTTGCAAAAGCAAGGCTTTCAAAAAAGCTTGCTGAATATGCTGAAAAAGTTTTGAATGAGATTGAAGGAAAAATGGAAGGGTGAAATTCATGGTTATGGACTATATGATTAATGACCCAAAAAAAGAGGAAGAAGATATTAAAGGAGCTGTAAATAAAATATGCATGAGATACGGTAAAGATTATTTTTCATCTTTTGTTATGAATCAAACAAGAGACAGAGCATTTTTGTATAATCTCCTTGACTTAGTTGACAGAATTTAATTCGATTAAACTTATTTCTTTTCAAATCCAAATTTTAATTAATGCCAAAGAAAAGAAAACCCAAAAAGAGAAAAGCTATCAAGCAAAAAAAAGTAAGCAAGCTGAAGAAAAAAGTTGTTTTCCTTTTGATAGATGGCTTGCCAGATTTAGCAGAGCAAAAAACACCCTTAAGTTTAGCCAACAAGCCAAATTTTGATTTTCTGGCAAGGAACGGAATGTGTGGGGAAATTTTACCAATAGAGAAAAAATTTTGGAACGAGACAACAAGGACAAGTGTGAGCCATTTGGCAAATTTTTCTTTGCTTGGGTATGATGTTAAGCCTGATGAGATGAGAAGAGGGCCTATAGAAGCTATAGGAGCTGATATTCCTTACCAGCAAGGTTGGCTCGCTTTAAGATGCAATTTTGTTACTGTTGATAATGAGCTTAAAGTTTTGGACAGAAGGGTTGGAAGGAATTTCTTGGGTTTGGATGAAATAGCCAGGTACATAAACGAGCATGTTAAGCTCGATGTTGATCATATCTTCATGAGAACTTACGGCCACAGGGCAGTCTTGATTTTGAAAGAAAAGTTGAGCGATAAGATAAGTGATAGCGATCCCTATTTCAATTGGGAAAAGGTGAGGAAAGTTGAAGCTTATTCACAAGAAGCCCAAAGGTCTGCCCAGCTCGTGCAAGATTTCATCGATAAAGCCAGGCAAGTTATAGAATACCATCCTGCCAACGAGCAAAGGATTAAGCATGGCTTGCCTCCAGCAAATTACATCGTGACAAGAGAAGCTGGAAACAAGCTGCCAGCAATAAAAAGTTTTGTTAAAAAACACAAGCTTTCAAGGGCAGTTTGCATCGCTGAGAATGGTGTGATGAAGGGAAGTTGCATGCTTGCGGGCTTTGACGCGATCACAGTACCTGAGCTCAATTTTGAGCAGAGCTTAAGGTTTATCTTTGAAAACATAGAGAGTGCTTTGGCTGAGTATGATTTTGTTTATGCTCACGTTAAAGGGCCGGATGAGCCCGCTCATGATGGCGATTTCTTCAGGAAGCAGAAGGTCATTGAGAGGATAGATGACTATCTTGCTATGTTTAGAGATTTCAACGGTATTTTAATCATAACTTCAGACCACATCACATCTTGCAAAACAAGGAAGCATGAGTTTGGGGCAGTGCCAATTTTGATTTATGGTAAAGGAAGCGATGCTGTGCAAAAGTTTGACGAGCTTTCTGTCAAGAAAGGAAAGCTTAAGCTGCTGAACGGAAAGAAGCTTTGGAAGATTGTTTTTTGGTAGATAGGATGAAAATTAAACCAAGATTTTTACTTTTCTTTTTACTTTTCTTTTTTCTCATTTTCTACAAAATGTTTGAAGCTGAAAAATTAACGGGAAAGTTCATTCTTGTTAGCTCATATGTTGGAATTCTTTTCACCCTTTCTGTCTTGTTCTTTCTCTCTTTAGTTTTGGAGGAGAAAAAGGAATTGAAATTAATAGAATTATGGAAAGGTTTGTTTGAGTATTCGGACAAGATAGTAATGGGTAGGAGAGAAGAATTCAGAAAAGAATTTGATGAAAAAGCAAAAGAATTTGTGGAAGCAGCAAGAAGAATAGCCAAGAATTATAAAGTCCAGCTGGATATTTTGAATAAAGATAATGCACCAGAATTAGTTTCAGCACTAGTTTTCAAAATTTATGACATTAAACATCGTGCTGACCATCCAGGAGCAAGATATTTACATGAAATGAGGAAAAATCCAGATGATCTTACGATGACAAAATCAGCACTTAAGTTTTTAAGTTATTTAAGGCCAGAAGTTTACGGTAAGTTGGCAGAAGAGATTTATGAGTTGGTGAGAAAATTATATCGTTAATTTTAAATATTTAAAATCAGTTGTGATTCTTATGACACCAAAGCTTACAGATGAAGAAGAAAAACTTAAGGAAGAAATAGGAAATTTGTTTTTCACTATCAGTTCAATACCAGATGAGGAATGGTATAAAAGACTTCCAGATGGCGAGAGAGTTAAAATTCAACCTATTCTAGATTCCATAGGAGAAGTTGTGAAAAGATATTCTTTTGAATTCCTTCCTAAATCAAGAGAAGAGGCAAGGGAGTACGCTAAAAACTCTTATGAAGAAATTAAAAGAAGGATAGATTCTATTGAAAGTGAAGAATTGCGTGGACATGCAGGAAATTATCTTGAAAAAATTATGAAAGTTCTTATGGAGTAGATAAGATGAAAATTATTGGAATTTGTGGCTCACCAAGAAAAGGCAACACGGAATTTCTGTTAAAGGAAGCCCTAAAAGCTGCAAGAGAAAAAGGAGCTGGAACAGAATTGATTCTTTTAAGAGAAAAGAGGATTGAGCATTGTGACGGTTGTGGCAAATGTGAAAAAACCGGAGAATGTCATATAAGAGATGATATGCAAGATATTTATAAGAAGCTAGAAGATGCTGATGCAATTGTTTTTGCCTCACCGAACTATTATGATAATATTAGCGGCCTTATGAAAAATTTTATTGACAGGACTTTGGTTTACTATGGCCCAAGAGAAAATAAAATAAAAGCAAAGATTGGTGGAATAATTGCAGTTGGTGGTGGAAGTGCTAAAGAAGCTGCAGAAAAACTCAAGGTTTTTTTCTCAGCATATGGAATAAAAATAGTTGATGTCGTGGAAGCTGTGGCGGGTTTAGCAAACGAGGTAAAGAAAAACAAGGAAGCTATTGAAAAAGCAAGAAAATTGGGAGAAAGATTGGTGAAATAATTTTCATATTTTTTGCTTTATAAATGAAACGTCTTTTTTCAATTTATTTGTATTACTCTTTAACCGATTCACATTTATTTTCAATTGTTTTACATCTCCCTTTAACAGGCCTACATCTCCCTTTAGCTGGCCCACATCTCCTTTTAGCTGACCTACCTCTATTTTCAGTTTACTCACATCATCCTTCATTTCATTCACATCTTTTTTCAACTCACCTACATTTTTTCCCAATTTGTTCACACATTCTTTTAATTGAGATATATCTGACCTAAAATGAACAAACTCGGATTTAAGATATCCCATATCTTCAGATATTTTTGAAACTTTTGCCCACAAACTCCAAAATCCTGCAAACATAACTCCAAAGTTACTGATTACTGCTGCAAAGAATTCAGCATGAGTCACAAACTCGCTATGAAAAATGAGCCAAAGAATTACGCATAACAAGAAAATACCAGACAAGAGAAGAACAATGAGAGACACATCAACTTTCATTTTATTACACCTGCCACAACCAAAGCGAACAAAATAAAACCAATTAATGATAGGACAAAAAGAAGAACACTTTCTATATTTGGGAACAATTCTTTGAGCAATTTTCCCATAAGAAGAATTTACTTTTGAAGCCATTTATATGACTTCCAACTTAAGGTTGTAATTTAATTATCCTTAAACAAATTTTAATTAATGATAGCTAGAAGGCTAGAGATAAGACAAATCTTTGCAACAAATTCCAAAAAAACAATAGAGGTTGAGCTTGAAACTGCTAAAGGTAAAGTCTCAGCTTCTGTTCCCATAGGAACAAGCAGGGGAAAGCATGAAGTCACTTTTCTGCCTGTGGAAGAAGCTATAAACAAATTTTACATCATAAGGGGAAGCTTCACGAATGAAGATTTCAAGAGTCAAGAAGAAGTTGACGAGCTTATAAGAACAATAGACAAAACTCCTGAGCTTAGAGAAATAGGTGGAAATTTGGCTTTAGCTTTATCTTCAGCTTTCCTAAAAGCTTTTGCTTCAGATGAAGGCTTAGAAGTTTTTGAATATCTTGCCGCGATAACAAAAAGTGAGCTGAAAATGCCAAAGCCTGTTTGCAACGTTGCTGGAGGCTGGAAAGAAAGCAGAAGCGACATTCAAGAATTTTTGGTCTTGCCAGTTCATCAAACTTCATTTTTAGATTCAATTTCAAAAATCTCTTCTGCTTACCTAGAGCTAGGCAAGCTGCTTAAACAAGCTGACCCAACTTTTGCCTATGGAAGAAATTGGGAATCTGGCTGGGTCACAAACTTAAGCTTTCTTGAGATCTTGAACTTTTTGAAGAAAATTGCGAATGAAAATCTTTTGAGGATTGGGCTAGATTTGGCAGCTTCTCAGCTTTGGGATGGCAGGCAATATTATGTTTACCGCTACTCTAACAAAATCTTGAGCAAAATAGAGCAGCTTAAGTTGATTCAAGATTTAGCTAGAGAATATCCGATAAGCTACATAGAAGACCCTTTCCATGAAGATGATTTCGTTTCTTTTTCCACGCTTACAAGCATGCTACCGAATAAACTTATAGTTGGTGATGATTTGTATGCAACGAACTTGAAAAGACTTAGAGATGGAATTGAGTTGAAAGCAAGCAATGCCATGATTGTAAAGCCAAGCCAAGTTGGAACTATAAGTGATGTGATGAGAGTTGTTGAGCTTGCTAAAGAGAATAAAATTGTGACGATAATGTCTCATAGATCAGGAGAGACTGAAGATGCTTTGATAGCTCATTTGGCTGTTGGCTTAGGATGTGATTATGTTAAGTTTGGGATTTCTGGCGAAAGGATTACAAAGCTGAATGAAATGATTAGAATTGAAGAAAAATTGAAAGCTGAAATGTGAAAAAATTTAATAAATAAAGAACAATTTAAGATAATGAAAAAATATTCTTTTGCCAGAAGCAAGCTCAACAACCAAATTTTTAATCATGTAGAGCGATTGAAAAAATGGAAGTATAAAAATCTTTTCTTGTTTTTCTTGAGCATTGTAGTTGCTTACTTCATCCTCAAAAATGAAGAAGCTTTCTTACCTTTGAAAGAAATGAGCCACCTTGGCTATTTTTCAGCTTTCATTGCAGGTGCCATGTTTTCCTCAAGCCTCACAGTCGCACCGGCTACAGCCATCATCTATGCTTTAGGTCAAATGTTCAATCCTTTTTTGTTAGCATTCATAGGTGCTTTCGGCTCCCTTTTCAGCGACTACATTATCTTTAGGTTTGTAAGGGACAGGCTTATAGATGAAATTAAACTTTTGCATGAAGATGTGAAAAGATTTTTAGACCCTGTTGGCAGGAAAGTTGTACCAAAAGACTTAAGCTTTCAGCTCTACCTTTGGCAACAGACGGTAAAATCTAAATTCAGATGGCTAATTCCTGTGATAGCAGGTTTTATCATAGCTTCTCCCTTACCGGATGAAATTGGCGTTGCCTTGCTCGGAGCAGCAAAGTACGAGACCGAAAGATTTGTTATTCTTTCTTACTTCCTAAACTTTACTGGAATATTCTTGATTGCATCACTAGGATTTTTAAGATAAATTTTTCAAAATTCAAAGAAATTATATGATTTTAATCGATGGCTCTGAAGGCTGGGGCCAAGTTCTAAGAACAGCTATAGCTCTATCAGCTTTAACTCTTAAGCCAGTCAAGATAATAAACATTCGAGTTTCAAGGCCGAAGCCTGGGTTAATGCCCCAACATCTCATGGGAATAAAAGTTGCTGCTGAATTTTGCGATGCAGAAGTTTCAGGTTTAGAATATGGATCGATGGAAGTTGAATTTAAGCCGAGAAAATTTGATGTTAAGGACAAAACCATAGACATTGGCACGAGCGGAAGCATTCCTTTGCTCTTGCAAACTTTAACCCCTTTGCTAGCTTTTGCCAACAAGAAAACAACTCTTGAAATTGTTGGTGGCACAGCAGGCTTAGGCTCACCAACCATAGAATTCATCAAGCATGTCACATTTCCTCTTCTCAACAAGCTTGGACTGCCAACACCAAAAATAGAAGTTTTAAAGCAAGGCTTTTACCCCAGAGGCGGTGGAAGGGTAAGAATAACTTTTGAGCCTGTGAAACTTTTAACTTATGTCAATCTAACAGAACCAGGAAAAATTTTGGCTTTAAGGGGAATTTCAATTGCAGGGAGCTTGCCAGAGTCTGTGGCTTTAAGGCAGGCAGAAGCTGCTAAGCAAGAATTGAAAAAAATTTCTGAAAATGTGGAAATTAAATCTGAGGCAGTTGCCACTTACTCTCAAGGAACTTCAATCACTTTATGGGCAGAAACTGAAAATTCTATTCTTGGCTCAGACAATATCGGTAAAAGAGGAGTGAGAGCCGAAGATATAGGGAGAGAAGCAGCTTTGCAACTGATAAAATCCATAGAATCAAAAGCAGCCTTGGACAAATTCATGGCAGACCAGATAATTCCCTTTTTGGCTTTGGCCCATGGCAAATCTTCTGTAACAGTTGAAGAAATAACTCAGCACTGCACTTCAAACATTTCTGTTTGTGAAAAGATTCTTGGCTGCAAGTTTTCTGTTGACAAGCTTAGTAAAAGAATAGAAGTTGAAGGAATAAGCTTCACTCCGAATGTTTTTGAAAAAGCTTAAACCAATAGAAAAAAAATCTTTTAATTATGAAAATTTACTATGAGCTTGTGTTGGCTTTCTTGTTGATTTTCCTAACTTTTGCCTTCATCATGTTATATTTCAAAAATCCAGAAATCCAAAATCTACCTTACTACACTTTTAGAACTTTGTCAAGGATAATTTTAACATACTTCATTTCCCTTGCTTTTGGTTTAGGGTTAGGGATTCTTGCAGGAACAAATAAAACAGCTTCAAAAATTCTCGTTCCGATATTCGATATAGCCCAAAGCGTTCCAATCTTAGGATATTTCCCAGCCGCAGTTCTTTTTCTCATCGCTTTATTCCATGGCTCCGAAATAGGCTTAGAGCTGGTGGCAATTTTCTTGCTTTTCACTTCAATGGAATGGGCAATATTTTTTGGTGTAGTTGGAGCGATAAAAAACATTCCTTCGAATGTGATAGAGGCGGCAAAAGTTTTTGGGTTTAAAGGTTTTGCTTATATAAAGCATGTGATAATCCCTGCCATAATCCCTGCTTTGATAGTTGCAAGCACTTTAGCATGGGGAGATGGATGGTTCTTCATGATAGCTTCAGAGTACATTTCTTATGGTGGGAAGACTTATGCTTTACCAGGTCTTGGGTCTTACCTTGCAAAAGCTGCTTATGAATATGGTGACCTTAACCTTGCTATAGCCCTTTTGATATTGATAACTTTTATAGTCATAGTCATCAACCATTTCACATGGCACAAGCTTACCGAAAAGGTTAGTATACTAGGGTACAAACCAATTTTTAAATTCCCACCACCAGAAAAAATTGTTCAGAAGAGAATTCACTTCCATTTATCAAAATTTTATTTCAGACACAACATATTGCCTCCAATAAGGTTAAGAAAATACACGATGATTCAAAAACTGATTCCACTCGCTTTAAGCTTAGTTTTGATATTATCTTTCTTATATTTCTTTTACCAAAAAATTCCTAGTTTGGAAACAATAAAGCAAGCGATTTTAATCCCAGAAATTTACAAACTCCCAATTTACATCTTGTTAACTTTAGGTAGGCTAACTTTAGCTTTTTTAATTTCTCTTGCAATTGCACTAGTCATGGGATTTTTGGCAGCAGAAAACAAAAATTTTGCCAGAATCTTCTTCCCACTTTATGACATTGGCCAGTCTGTACCAATCCTTGCCCTCTTCCCAATAGTTTTTGTTTATTTGAGCAAGATTTTTGGTGGTTATTTTGGTTTAGAGCTTACAGCAATAATTGTGCTTGTTGCTGACATGATTTGGTACATGTTCTTGAACATAGTGGGTGCATTGAAATCAATGCCGAGAGAAACAATGGAAGTTGCAAAGCTGTTTGGGTTGAAAGGAATAGAAAAGATAAAACACATTGTTTTGCCTTCCATAGTGCCTGCAATAGTAACTGGAAGCATTTTGTCTTGGGCAACTGGATGGAACACGATAATTTTTGCAGAGTATATGCCTCATGGCAAAGAAGTTTTATCTCTTCCTGGCTTAGGCTCTTTCTTGGACAAGGTTGCTTATGAGCAAGGCAACACGATCTTGCTCATTTTCTTGCTTTTGATAGTAGCTTCAATAGTAATTTTTATGGAAAAGTTCATATGGAAAAAATTAATGGAGAAGTGTGAGAAATATGAAAGTATAGAGGTGTGAGAGATGTTGCTTGAAGTTAAAAATGTAACAAAAAGCTTTTTTTCAGAAGGAAAAAAGATTTTGGCACTTAAAGACATAAGCTTTTCTGTTGATGAAGATGAATTCTTGGCAATAGTAGGTCCTTCTGGTTGTGGGAAGTCAACAATATTAAGGATAATAGCTGGTCTTGAAACTCCTGATAAAGGTCAAGTTTTGTTTCATGGTCAGCCTGTGCTTTCACCAACACAAAAGATAACTATGATATTCCAGCAGTTTGGCCTTTTGCCTTGGAAGACTGTTTTAGAGAATGTTGAATTGCCGCTTGAAATTCTTGGGGTTGAAGAAAAGGAGAGAAGAAAAGCTGCTTTATCTTTCATAAAAAAGGTTGGTCTTTCTGGTTTTGAAAATTCTTATCCACACGAACTTTCTGGTGGGATGAAGCAAAGGGTTGGAATAGCAAGAGCTTTAGCCTTGCAGCCTGAGATTCTGCTCATGGACGAACCTTTTTCAAATCTAGATGCTTTGACTGCTGAAATTTTGAGGGAAGAGATATTGGCAATCTGGCGTGATAAGAACAACGTCACGAATACTTTCATCATGGTCACACATCTTATAGAAGAAGCAGTTTACATGGCAGACAGAGTGATAGTTTTTTCTCCAAGGCCTGGAAGGATTATAGGCGACATTAAGATAAATCTGCCAAGACCTAGAAAAGAGTACCAAAGACATCCTGAGTTTTTCAAGGCTTGTGATAAGATAAGAGGTCTTATCAGGAAATCAACTGAACTGACAAATGAGCTCATGCTTCGCTAAGTCTTTGTAAATTGGTCTTTTGCAAAACCTGCAAATCCCTTCAGGCTTTGGCAGTTCATTTTTAGTTTCTTCTGCCATTTGCCTGGCCTCGATTCAGTTTGAATTTTTATTCAATTTTAATTTCTTTTCCTGCTTTCTTCTTTATTTTCTTTGGCAATGTTATTGTGAGCACTCCATTCTTCATCTCTGCTTTTGCCTTCTCGTAATCAACTGGAACAGGCAAAGTTAAGAATCTCCTCATTGCACCAAGCTTTCTTTCAGCTCTGAACATTTTTTCTGTTTTTTCAATTTTCTTCTCCTTGTGTTGAGCAACAATTTCTACAGTATTTTCTGTTGCTCTTATAGCTACATCACTCTTGTCAAAACCTGGTAAGTCTGCCCTGATTATGAGCTCATCATCAGTTTCGCTTATGTCGACTGGGAAGCTCCTGAAAGCTTCTAGCTCTTCTTCTATTGGCACCCACATCCTCCTCATTAGAAAATTAATCCTTCTTCTCATCCTTTCAAGGTCTTCCCAAGGGTCTTCCCAAAAAGCCATAACATCACCAATTTAGATTATTTAAACACTAAAAAATTATTGTTCGAACTTATTTAAAAGCTTTTCTATGCTTGCAATTTTCCACCACGATGCACATATTCAAATTTTATTTCTTCAGCTGTCTCTTCTGGAAAAATGTTAGGATTAGAATTGACTTGATTAAAAAGATATTCTATTTCTTTAGAAGAAAGATTTTTAAGATTGCTTCTTATTTCACTCAGTCTAATCTTTTTTACCTCAGGGTTTAAAGTTTGTGAATATTCTTTAATTTCTTCCAAAATTTCTAAAGCTTCATTCATTCAACCAAACCTTTCCAAAATCTTGCCTTTAACCCTGGCCTCGCCACCAGTAGGCTCGGCCAAAACCTCACCACACTTCAAGCATTTCACTAAGGTTGCAGCCTTGCTAAAAATCACCTGCTCATTCCTACACTTTACACAAAGGACTCTCAAGAACTTGCTTTCAGGCAAAGTCACAAGATTTTTTGTCTTCATTTCTTCACCAGCTCAAACTTCTTGGCTCTCCAACCTTCTCCCCTGATATGTGTCTTCCCACAAACTTTACACTTGAACCTCAAATCAATTTTTTTTGTTGGTTTTTCCCTTCCTTTTGGGTTCTCTTTTGGGAAGCTCCCGTAGCCCTTCATCTTTCTCTTGAAAATTCTCTGGCCATGGCTCAAGCTCCCTCTTGGCCTCCTCTTTGCTATTTCAACCTCATGCTCAGTGTGCTTTTTACAGTAAGGGCAATAAGTCTTGATTAGTTTTGGGAATTTCATAAAACTATTTAGTCTTTTGAATGAATTTAAATCTTTCCCAATTCCTATTCGAAAAGTTTAACAAGATAAAGATTATCACCAAAGGGTGTTCCACATCTAGGACATCTGAAATATTTCAAGTCATTTCTTGGATCATCGATACCTAAACTTTTTCTTCTTTCTGAAGATACAACCACTAATTCATTTATTCCTTTTTTACCACAATTTTCACAGTAAAGATATAGGTCTCCCTGTAGAAGATATTTAAATTCTCTTAACAATTCTTCAACTAAGTACAAAATCCCCATAATTTTTTCTTTAACAATTAAAGATTTAAAAATTATTTGTTTACCTTGAACTCTTCAGCCAAGCCCTTTTCAATCAAAATCTTGGCATTCTCTTCAGGCAACTTTGCTATGTCACCTTTTTCAAAAGGACCATAAGTCTTTAAGTCTGCACCCAAAAATTCAGGAACAGCTTCTTTGAAGACAACCATGCTCACGCTTTCCTTCTCTTCTTCTTTCTCCAACAACTCTTTCAAAATCTTCTCTCTTCTTTCTTTCACGATTCTCACAACCTTATCAAAAAACTCTTTTTCCTCTTCAGTCAAATTTTCTACAGCTAAGCTAACCCTTGCAGAATTTATCGCTTGCGTGACAATTTTTCTCTCCCTCCTGTTGAAAATGTCTTCAACAAGCCTTTCTATGTTTTTCAGTTCAATCGAAGCTTTCCTGTCTTCAATTTTTTCCAGAATTTTTCTTTTTTGCTGGATGTAATTCTTAACATTTTGGTAAAAGTTTTCTGGCAACCTAGAAAGTTTTGGCGACCTCTCTTCTTCCCTTTGGATCTTCCTTATCAATTCAAATGTTATTGTCTCTTCAGCCATAATATAAAACTCAAGAATGATATTTAAGTCCTTTTCCTCTTCACCTTCTTTATCTTGAGCTTCTTGAAAGGATAATTCACAGGGTTTTTTATAACTATGTTGATGCTGTTGTTTGTGCATAGCTCATCTGGCTTGCAAATGCCTATAGCCTTGTAAAAATTCTCATTGTTGCAGTTCGGTGGCAATAAATTCCTGTCTTGCCTGAAGTGCCATCTCAACTGAGTCCTCAAGTAGCTGTTCCTCAAGGGCGGCACATTTTTTGAGTTCCATTCCATTATCTTGCTTTCAATCTTATCCAAACTCCAGCCCATGTTCTTCAAGAAGTTGGCTAAGATGAAAAGGCTTCTTTTCCTTCCATCGCTCAAGCCTTGCAAGATATTCTTGATGCAAGGCGGGAAATATTCTTCTGGTATTGTTTTTATCTTCTTCTTCACGAAAACTTTCGGTATCTCTTCTTTAGCCTCAACCAAATGCTTGGAGCTCCAGTCAAGAGCTTCGATCACCAAAGCTTCAGCATCATGTAAGCTCGTTCTTGGCACTAAAAACTTTTCTTCAACTTTCGCTTTTTCAGGCAAAGCTTGCTGAACTTCAAATTTTTCGATATTCTCAGGTTTTATCGGCAAGCTTACATTTAAAGTTTTTTCATGCAAGCTGTAAGGAAGCCTGAAAAGATGTCTTGAGCCAAAAACATCCATGGAAATTATCTTGAAAGGCACAATGTCTCCATTTTCAGTTATCTCTTTCACAGGCTTGCCAACTCTTCTTGCAATTTCTTCTTGGCTTCCAAGAGCAGAAATTTCTTCTTTAAGCTGGTCTTTTATGTACCACTTAACATACTCGATTATCTTCTGCAGTAGCTCAGGGTATTGCAAGGCAGTGGGCTGAGCGTTTATCTTTTCAGGCAAAGCTTCAAAGGGGATAGCGACATGGAAAGATGAACCTCCGGTGAATTTTACTGAATAGCTCTGTACGCCATGGTCTTTAAAAGCTTCTATTAGTTGCCTTACAGTCAGTTTTGCAATCTCAAAATCATCAACATCAACATCGAACAAAACATCCCAACCAATTCTCATGGCATCTAGCTGAGTCTTGCTAAGGCCAACATCTAACTTCATAGGCTGCTGCCATCTTTCAAGAGAGCCATGGAAAGAGATTGCCCCTTTTGCAACTGACTGAAGCACATCTTGCGGATATTGAATCACATCAGGCCTTTTCCCAAAAATTCCGTCTCGATAGACAGAAACAACTTCCCTATTCTTGGCAGCTTCAACTATAGCTTTAAGCACAGATTCGCGAGAATACCAATTCCAAATTCTCTGGAATTCTATCATAGCTACCATGAGAGCTTAGCTCTCAATAGATAATTTGAAGTGAAGAAATAAGTTTTTATTTCTTTTTTATTTCTTTCCTCAAGCTCTCGAGCTTTATCTTAAAGCCGCACTTTTCACACTGCAAGTCCAAAGGAAGTTTGAACTCTTGCTTTTTCTTTTGGGCATGCCCACACTCAGGGCAAGTTAAGTCTATGTTCGCTACGTCTTCACCTTTCAGAACAATAACTCTTACCTTGCCTTTAAATTCACCTGAAGAATTTTGTAGGTCGCGTGTGGTAATGTATTTTATCTCCATGCTATCACAAAGGTCTTTTCTTCGGCCTAAGAGCTTTTGAGCCACATCGCCTGCATTTCACCTTGCCAGCTTTAACTTTAGCAGGGTCTGCCCTTATCTTGCTCTTGCAAACTCTACAAACAAAAACTCTAGAGTAAAGCCTTGCTATAGCTTCTGAAAAAACCTTTTTCGCCATAAGACCACTTTATAATCTTTTTCTTTTTTCAATTTTATAAATCTGAAAATATTTAAAGCCTTTATATAGCCAGAAAAACAATCAAAAATTATGCCGACAAAAAGAAGCTTGCTGAAAATCTATGTGCTAGGGATAATAACCTTGGGAATCTATTTTATCTACTGGATGATTAAGACAAAAGGTGAACTGAATGAAATGGGAGCACAGATACCAACAGCTTGGCTTATTATAATACCTATTGCTAACATTTACTGGCTCTACAAGTATGCAGAAGGTTTTGCAAAAGTTACAAAGAAAGAAAGTACGATACTCTGGTTCTTGCTTTTTTTCTTCATAGGAATAGCAATGCCAGCTATAGTTCAAAGTGAACTGAACAAGCTTGCAAAATGATTTTCCCCCTTTTCTTTTTTTCCCCGAAAGCTTTAATATCTCCAAAAGCCTATTCTCATACTTAGAAACCTATGCTAAAACCTGAGATAAGAATTTTGGGTTTTGACGATAGTGCTTTCACTCCTAGGAGCAAAGAGCTAGTTCCTGTGATTGGTGTAATTTTCCGCGGAGGCAAGTTTCTCGATGGCTTGCTTAGAACAGAAGTTCTTGTCGATGGGAATGATGCTACGGAAAAAATAATCAAGCTTGTTAACTCAACAAGGCACAAGCAGCAGCTTAAGGTGATCATGTTCGATGGAATAACAATGGCAGGCTTTAACATGATTGATGTTAAAAAAATTTTTGAAGAGACCGGGCTTCCGGTAATAGTGATAAACAGGAAGCTTCCCGATTTAGCGAAAGTGAAGAAAGGTTTGAAAAGGTTTGAAGATTTTGAAGAAAGGTGGAGAGCTGTGGAGAATGCAGGCAAGATAAAAGAGTGCTACATCAAAGACTTTAAAAAAGTGTATTACCAAAATATAGGAATCGACGATGCTTTAGCTAGAGAGGTGATAAAGCTAAGTTGCACGAGGAGCTACATACCAGAGCCTTTGAGGATTGCCCACATAATAGCTACTGGAATTGTTAAGGGAGAAAGCTATGGAAGAGCTTAAGAAAAAATGGAGAAAGGTGGAGAAGAAGTATGGGATTTTTATCTACACTGTTTTAGCGATAATTTTGCTTCATCTTTTTTCCATCACAAGCCTTACAACTTATTTGCTCGCAATTTTGGGAATTCTGCTCCTTTATTACTTCAAGCAAGAATCTCTCTTACCTTACATTTTAGGTGGGGCTTTTGCAGCTTTAGCCTTGAAGACAGCGCTTGGTTTAATTTTGGCAACAGATTATCCTGCAGTTTCTGTTCTGACTTCTTCCATGCTTCACGATGATAGCACTGAAATAAACCATTACCAGTGGCTTGAAAAGAACATGGGCTACAACAGAAGCTACATAGACTCTTGGCCGATGAAGAATGGCTTCGATATAGGAGACTTGCCGATAGTTCAAGGCAGTGATGAATACAAAGTTGGAGATGTGATAGTTTATGAAGTCCCTGGCCAGAGCATTCCTATAATTCACAGGATAATCAAAATCAACGAAGACGGAACCTATGTCACGAAAGGAGACCACAATTCTGGCTTATTGCCTTTTGAATCTTCGGTGAAAAAAGAGCAGATAAAGGGAAGAGTAATCTTTATTATTCCAAAATTAGGATATTTTAAAGTTATCTTCCACTGGATATTCGGAGGAATTTGAATGTTTTGTCCAAAGTGTGGAAACTTGATGGTTGCAGAGAAGAAGAAAAAAGGCTATTTGGTTTGCAGGAAGTGCGGGTTTAGAGTTAAGAGTAAGGAAAAGGTTGAGATTGTGGAAAAGCTTAGAGAGAAGAAGAAAGAAGTTATTGTCATGGGTAAAGATGAAGGTTTGGCCGAATTGCCGACCACTAAGATAGTGTGTCCGAATTGTGGGAACATGGAAGCTTACTGGTGGATGCAGCAAACAAGAAGCGCGGATGAGCCGCCAACCATGTTCTACAAGTGCAAGAAGTGCGGCTTTAGCTGGCGTTCTTACGGTTGAGAAAAAGCTTTTTATCTTGTGATTTTTAAATTAAACGCATGGCAGAGCACTATTTGCCAAGAAAAATTTCTTCGATTTCAAAAACAGATTCAAAAATAGCTTTGATAGGCAAGATAGCAGAAACTGGAGAAAATTCTTTCATTTTGGAAGATGATTCAGGCAGAGCAGAAATTTTTTGTGAAGAAGAGGCAAAACAAGGCGAGCTTGTTAGAGTTTTTTGTTCTGTCATAGAAGGCAAGCTTAAAGCTGACATAGTGCAAAGTTTAAAAGGATTAGATTTAAATTTATTTAAGAAGGTTGAAGAATTATATAAGAGAGAGGGATTGAATGTTTAAAGCAACTTTGAAAGATGTTGGCTTGCTTGTGAATTCAATTTCAACCATAGCCGAGCTTATCGATGAGGGAATTTTCAAATTGAGCAAGGATGGTATAAGCTTGCTTGCTTCTGATCGAGCTATGGTTGCTGCAGTTGATTTCAAGATTTCATCTTCAGCTTTTGAAGAATATGAGATAGATAAAGAGCAATCAATAGGCTTAGACATTCCCAATTTTCTTTCAGTTCTAAAAAGGGCAAGCGCCCAAGACAAAGCAACTTTCACTTTGCAAGATTCAAAGCTTGAGATTGTTCTAGAGAATTCAAGCAGGAGAAGGTTTGTGTTGCCTTTGCTTGAGTTGAGCCAAGAAGAAGTGCCTAGGATAGACCAGCTTGAATTTTCAACGAAAGCAAGCTTGAGCTCTGACGTTCTTGAGTCTGGCATAGCAGATGCAGAGGTTGTTGCAGATGCAGTTGTTTTTGAAGCTTCTCCTTCTCGTTTTGTCATGAGGGCCGAAGGCGATATAAGCTCTACACAGCTTGAGCTTGAGAAGGGGAACAAGGCTTTGGCTGAGCTTAAGGCTGCTGGAAGCGTGAGAGCAAGGTATCCTTTGGACTATCTGAAGAAGATGATAAAAGCTGCAAAGCTTGCTGATTCTGTTTCGCTTGAGTGGGCTCAAGACTATCCTCTCAAGATGGGCTTTGAAGTTAAGGATAAGCTTAGCTTGAATTTTGTTTTGGCGCCGAGAGTTGAAGAATAAATTTCTTAAAAGCAAAAGTTTATATTGAAGCTAAAACAAAATTATTTGGTTCGTGAGAAGAATGTTTGGAAAGAAGAGATGCCCGAATTGTGGGGAGAAGGTTAAAGAAGATTGGAATTTTTGTCCTTACTGCGGGGAAGAGCTTGAGATTGGAGAGGCTTTAGCCCCTTTTGGTGAAGAGGTGCTTGAAGATGTGGAGAAAGAGCTTGAGAGGATGGACAAGATGTTCGGCTTACCTTCTTTCAAATTCTTCAAGTCAAAGCCTTTGAAAGGTGGGGGCATAAGCATAATCATAAGGAGTGGCTCTGGAATGGAGCCAAAAGTTGAGATTAAGACTTCTGGCGAGTACAAGAAGATTGAGCCTGAGCTTAAGAAAAGGCTTGGTGTTAAGCCGGCTATAGAGGAAGTGGAGGAAGAAGAAAAGCCAAAAGTTGAGAGAAAGGCTAAAGTTACTGAAGAAGCTGAGACTGAAGTTAAGACTTTGGGCAGCAAACAGATAATTTCTGTAAAGCTTCCTGATGTTGAGAGTGAGGATGATATTGAGATAAAAAGATTAGAGCAGAGCATGGAGATAAAAGCTTTTGCTGGAGATAAAGCTTATTTCACTTTAGTTCCTTTGCCTGCTAATGCTGTTATTGTTAAAAAAGAGTTTAAGAATGGTGTTCTAAGAATAGAAGTTGAAAAGTGAGCTAGAAGCTATCATTCGAAAGTCTTTTAATGGATTAAATTTAAATATTTATTAAAAGGGGATAGAGTGGTATGAAAGCTAAAAAAAGATTTGGTGTGGGTGGAATAATAGTACCCACTTTTATAGAGCCCAATGGAAAAATGGAAAAATTCTTAGAAGTAGCTAGAAATCCAAAAGTTCAGAAAGAATATGAAATTCTTTTAAAAGAATTGAAATGTAAGCCCGAAGAGTTTAGCAGAAAACTTAGAGAAGTTGTTTGGAAGGGTAAAAGTGTAGATGAAATTTTTGAGGAATTGAATCAATAGCATTAAATTTTTTTACTGATAGAAGTAGGCAATTGAAGTTCACTTTCTAAAATTGTTTTTTCAAGCTGTAAGCCGCAAATTACTCCGTATATTTTATTTTTAATAAAAGTAGCTATCTTGGCTTTTTTTATGTTTTTAAGTTCATTTTTGGTAACTTTCAAAGTCTTTGAGGCATTCTGAATTTCCAAACCAACAACTTTGCCATCAAATCCTATATCAATAACAAAATTTTCAAGAGCCTCTATGCTAAATTTAGCCTTTTCTCCTTCTTTGTATACGTACAATATATCCCATTTTTGGTCATAGTCAACCTTCACCATATTCCCACTAATATTTTTTAATTTCTATTAATTAAAACCTTTTGGAAATATAAAGTATGCCCGTATCTTTTATAAGTTTTTGTATCTTTTTACTTGTTTTGTAAATGGTTACTATATTTATATTTTTGTTCAAGGAAACCACAATTACAATGGAATACCTTCTCGAGTGTTCATATACCAACTTAAAAGTTTTTGTTGATTCTTGATATTCCTCATAAATTAGCTTATCAACGTCAAATAATTTGTTTATGATAAAATTTTCATTAAGCATTGTTTGTGAAATTTTAATCTTAGCATGCTTAGTGAACTTAACATCAGACTTTGAATAATTTTTAAGTAAATCCTTGAAGCCCATAATTTTATGTTGTTAAAAAAATAAAAATAGACTTTGCAAAAAATCTGAAAAGTGAATTTTACTCCTAGCTTGAGTTCCAAAATTTTATTTACCTAGCAATTGCTTTTAACAAGCATGATAATAAAGGAAATGAAGCTTGAAGACAGGCCTTTGCAAAGGTTGATTAGAAAAGGACCTCAAGCTTTAAGCAATGTTGAGTTATTAGCAATAAGAAATCTTTAAGTTTTTCCTTACCTTACTCTTTTTTGTAGATTTACAAATAACACTTAATAAAATTAAAAACTAAAGGTAAATAAAGATGAAAACAAAAATCAATGAATCAGAAAGCAAATTTTACGAATCTCTTAAAGATATTTTTATAGGAGCAAGAGTTGAAGGCATATCGGGTTATATCAATTTAATGAAAATTAAATCAAAGTATTTTGATAAAATTTTTGTTTTGCTTAAAAAAGATGTGGAAGAAAAACTTAAAGAATTCCCTGAATTTAAAGAAGAACTTTATGATAAACTTTACAGTTTCTTTAAAAGATATTTTAGTGAAAGTGGTTCGATTTATTTCGTTAGCACACCATTTTCTGAAAGAATTTATGAAAAAGTTTATACTGATAAAGAAGACGCTAGCTTATTTTGGAAAACTCATATGCTTTACTATGTAAAAACAGATAGGATTTTTAATAACATGAGTGTTGAAGCTGATGGTTTCAAATTCTTCTTCGATGTTTCAAAGTTGGAGCATAAAAAAGCTTGGGAAAAAAAAGAGTTAATTTACGAATTAAAAGAGATAAAGAAAGATGGAACAATTGTTTTCTATGTTATGTATTCTGAAAAAGGAAGAAAGACAAAAATAAATGAAATTATTAAAGAGCTTAAAAATAAAAACATTAAGGTAGATGAAGAAATTTTAGAAAGAGCTTTTAGAATATTCGAAAAACAAAGCGAAGTTGATTATTTCATTAACAAAAATGCCAAACAATTCTTGAAAGATCAATTTGATTTGTGGCTTTATCAATATGTTTACACTGATGAAACCCAATTTACAGAAAAAAGAATTAAGCAGTTAAAAGTTTTGAAAGAGATTGCTTACAGGATAATTGATTTTATTTCTCAATTTGAAGACGAGCTAGTCAGAATTTGGAATAAACCAAAATTTGTTTTGAATTCGAATTATGTTATAACTTTGGACAGAATAGCACAGAAAGAGAAAGGAATAAAAATAATCGAAAAAATTTTGAAACATAAAAATTTTGACGATCAAGTAAAGGAATGGAAAAATCTTGGGATTGTCGATGAAAATTTTCAACGAAAAGGTATTCTCCAAACTACCTTAAAAGGAAAAACTTTAAATCCAAAGTATCAATTCTTACCGATAGACACAAAATATTTCAAAGATTTAGAGTTAGAGATTCTTTCGTTATTCGACAGTCTTGATCAGGCTTTAGATGGATGGTTAATCAAAAGCGAAAATTATCAGGCTTTAAACACAATTTTGCCAAAATTCAGAGAAAAAGTGCAGACAATTTACATTGATCCACCATTTAACAAAGAGCAAGATGCTGATTATTTCTACACTGTAAAATTCAAAGATGCAACTTGGATAACAATGCTTGAAAATAGATTGAGATTAGCAAGAGATTTATTAAAAGATACAGGAAGCATTTTTGTAAGATGCGATTACAACGGCAATATGTATGTGAGATTATTGATGAATGAGATTTTTGGTGAGGAGAATTTTAGGAATGAGATAACGATAGATAGGAAGAGACAGGCGATAGGAACACCAAACAAATTTGAAGTAGAAAGTGAAAATCTTCTTTTATTCTCTAAAACGGACAGGTATTTTAGAAGAGACTTGTATAAACAAAGGACATTAGCAAATATTAAATGGACAGGATTTCTTAAACAAGAGGAAAGACACCCCTCAGAAAGGGTTTTCTTCGGTAAAGTCTTATATCCTCCCAAAGGGCAACATTTTTCTTTAACTCAGGAAAAGGTTGATAAACTTTTAAGAGAGCGTTATTTAAGGTTAAAATGTAAAGAATGTGGTGCAATTTATTATTATGACGAAAATGAATCAAGAGAAAACTTTGTTAACGAAATTATAAGATCAAAAGACAAGTTCAAGTATATGGATGTAACAAGTGAATCAAAAGTTTTTGGTATAAAATTTTTGGATAAATGCCTTTCTTGCGGGAGTAATAATTGGAAAGTGGAATATTTAACCTCTGAAGAAGAAAAAATTACTGATAACTGGAAAGATATTCCTTCTTATGAGGATACTTTCGGTTTTAAAACCGAAAATGCCGAGATTCTTTTAAAGCGTGTTATAGAATCCACCTCTAATGAAGGTGACTTAGTCATGGACTTCTTTTTAGGCAGTGGTACAGCAACAGCAACAGCACATAAACTTAAAAGAAAATGGATTGGAATTGAGATGGGAGAACATTTTTATAGTATAGTTTTGCCAAGAATGAAAAAAGTTTTGGCTTATGATAAATCAGGAATTTCAAAAGAAAAAGATGTGAAAGAAAAATATAATGAAAATAATGCTGGTGGATTTTTCAAATATTTTGAATTGGAGCAATTTGAACAAACTTTAAGAAAAGTGAAATATGCTTGTGATGATCCTTTCTTAGTTCCAGGAGAAGACCCTTACAATCAATACATTTTTATGAGAGATTTGAAATTGCTTGAAGCTTTAGAAGTGGATTACAAAAACAATAAAGTAAAAGTTGATTTATCTAAGCTTTATGATAACATAGATGTTGCAGAAACTTTATCTTGTGTTCTTGGAAAAATGATTAAGAAAATAACTGCTCATGAAGTAGAATTTGAAGATGGAATTAAAGTTAATTTGAAAGATTTAGATTATAAATTAATTAAACCTTTGATTTGGTGGGAAGGATAAAATGAAAATATTTAAAGAAGATTTTGATGTGGAAGTTAACTCGGATGTTGCTAAATGGATTGTTAAAATCTCTGGATTTACATTAGAGGAACTTTCTAATAAAACTAAAATAAAAAAAGATAGATTAGAGATGTGGATTAACGGAAAAGTAAAACTAAAATTCTCAGAAATAGATAAGATAAGCAAGATAATAAAAAAGCCTTTAACAGTATTTATTTTACCTTACCCTCCAAAAGAAAAAAAACTTCCAGAAAACTGGAGAACGGTAAATTTAGAGAAAGAAAAATTTCACCCAAAAACAATTTCTCTTTTATATAAAACTAGAGAAATTCAAGAATTAACTAAAGAATTAGCAAAAAATATAAATTATGACCTCACGCCAAAAATAGAATTTATAGAAAATATTTCTAATATTTCTGCAAAAGAATTAGGAAGAAAGTATAGAGAAGATTTTGGATTGACTAAGGAGCTTCAATTAAAATTTGAAAATCCTAAAGAACTCTTTCAATTTTTAAAGAATAAAATTGAAGAAAGGAATATTTTAATACTGCAACTTCCAATTCCTACTAAAGATGCAAGGGGGTTTGTTCTAACTGATAATCTACCATTTACTATTGTTGTAAGCACAGAAGATGATTTAAGAGCTAGAAATTTTACTCTGATTCATGAATTAGCTCATTTAATGCTAAAAATATCAGTTATAGATTCTCCTTTAGATAGTTTGTATTTTACTTTATCAGAAAGGGAGAAATGGGAGAAAGAAAAATGGTGTAACGACTTTGCTTCCGAATTTTTATTTCCAGAAGAGTTTCTGCAGGAAAAGTGTGAAAAATATCACGAAAAAATCACGAAGTTTAAGATATTAGAAGATATTTCTAAAGAGTATAAGGTAAGTAAAGAAATGATAATTTACAAATTAGAAAAATTAAACAGGATATCTCCCGATACATATAAGAAATACAAAGAAAAGTTCGAAAAGCAAAAGGAAATTTTTTATAGAATAAAACAACCACCTTCTCATTTAGAAATAAAAATTAATCAATTGGGAAAATTATTCATTTCTGTAGTGGTTAGAAATGAAAGAACGGGGAAGATTACCTATTCCGATGCATTAGACTATCTTTCTGTTAAATCTAAAGTTTATGAAAAATTAGCAACAAATATGTGATAAAATGCTAAAAATTTACATTATAGATAATAATTCTATACGTGTTTTAGCTAAATATTACTGGAATGTGATCGGAGGAATAAAAGAAAAATTTGAAAATCTTATTAAAGAAAGAAGGTTAATCTCTTCTATAAAAGTTTTTGAAGAACTAAAATTAGAAAATAAAGAAGGTTTTTCTTGGGCGAAAGAACATAAAAAAATTTTTTCACCTATCTCCAAAACACAATTTAAAATATTGACAAACATAATAAAAAATCATCCAGATTTATATTCTTTTTTTTATCCTACTGGAAAACATGAAAAATATGCAGATCCTTTTTTAATATCTTTAGGTATAGAAAAAATGAAAGAAAAAACTTTAGCAGAAAAAAGAGTATTTGTTGTAACAGAGGAAACAAAAGAAGAAGAAAGATTAAAAATTCCGTTGATATGTGACAAATTGGGTTTAAATTCGATAAATCTCCAAGAAGTTTTTAAGGAAGAAGGATGGGAATTGATGATAAAATGATAATAAGGCCAATCCTAGAACCAATAGTGGAAGAAATTAAATTTGAAGATTTACCTAGCCCATGGAATTTGTTAGATACGAAAAGTTTTTCGAGAAATAAAGAGTTGTGGGATTTTCAGCAGAACGCAGTAAAAAATGCTATCAAATGTCTATATTTGTATTTTAAGATTGACCATGCAGACAAATCTAAATTTTATCAAAGATATGTTGGTAATGTGTTAGATAAGGATTTAGAAAGAAGTGTTAGTATTAAACTACCAAAACTTAAAAGAAAGGTAGCAGATATAGTACAACAATATTTTCCTGTTGAGAACGATATTATAAAATTTGAGAATTTAATTAATAGGCAATCTTTTTGGATGGCCACTGGTTCTGGAAAATCATTAGTATTAATAAAACTAATCGAAATTTTAAAAAAACTAATGGATATGGGAGAAATTCCTAAGAGAGATATTCTCTTTCTAACGCATAGAGAAGATTTGATAAATCAATTTAAGAAACATGTTAATGAATTTAATGAGTTAGCTGTAGAGCATGGTTTGAGGATTAATCTTAAAGAACTGACAGAATATGAAAGTGTTAAAAAAGAAAGTTTAGTACCTTTTCTGAATGAAGTGATTGTCTTCTACTATAGGTCTGATTTAATAAGTGATGAGCAAAAAGAAAAAATAATCGATTTCAGAAACTACGAGAACGGAGGTAATTGGTATATAATTCTTGATGAGGCGCATAAGGGAGATAAGGAAGAATCTAAGAGGCAAATGCTCTATTCTATCATGTCAAGAAATGGTTTCTTATTTAATTTTTCAGCTACTTTTGTTGATGTTATGGACACATTAACAACGGTCTTTAACTTCAATTTAGAAAGATTTGTTTCAGAAGGTTATGGAAAGCATATTTATATTCTCAAACAAGAAATTAGAGCCTTTAAAGAGAAAGAAGATTACAATAGAAGAGAGAAGAAAAAGATCGTTTTGAAATCTTTAGCTTTATTAACTTACATAAAGAAATTCCGTGAAAAAATACTTAAAATTGCAGGTAACATATATCATGAGCCATTAATGTTAACTCTGGTAAATACTGTAAATCTTTCTGAAGTAAAAGAGGGGGAACCAGATTTAAAGTTATTCTTCAATGAGTTAGAAAGTATTGGTAAAGGTGAGGTAGAAAAAACATTGCTTCAAGAGTCGATAAAAGAATTATTAGAAGAGTTTTGTAGTAACCCATTATTTATTTATGAAAACTCTCCTCTAATTATCGAAAAAAATTTACTTAATTCGATTACATTAAAAGACATCCTTCATTACATTTATAATGCGGACAGTCCAGGTAGCATAGAAGCTTTAACTATTCCCGAAAAACGTCAAGAAGTTTTACTCAAACTCAAAAGTGGTTATAAACCATTTGCTTTAATAAAAATAGGGGATGCTATTAAGTGGATAAAAGATAATCTAAAAGATTACGAAGTTAACGAAAGTTATGAGGATAAAAGCATTTTTGAAAACATAGAGGAAAGAAAAGAAATCAGCATTTTAATGGGGTCTAGAGCTTTTTATGAAGGCTGGGATTCGAATAGACCAAATTTAATCCTATTTATTAACATAGGAGTAGGAACAGATGCTAGAAAATTTGTTATACAGTCAATAGGTAGGGGAGTAAGAATTGAACCTATTAAAAACAAAAGAAAACGATTGAAAAACCTTTTCAATAAAAACGAAGATAATGGCCTATTTCTTGAACTTGGTGGTGATTTAACTGTTCACTCATTAGAAACTCTATTCGTCTTTGGCACTAACAGGAGTGCTTTGAATGAAGTAATAAGTACATTGAAAATTGAAAAAGAATTGGAAGCTAATTTAGAGCTAGTTGTAAATGAAAATATCCAGAATTATACGTTACTTATTCCTGTATACAAAGAATCAAACAGAAAATTATATGAAGAAAAAGAACCACAAAAATTTTTAATCTCAGAAGAGCAATTAAACACTCTTAAAGAATATTTCACTATCGTAGACGACAGAATACTTATTGCTTCATTCGGAATTGCCCCAAATCTTCTGCAGCATATAAAAAATAGTTTTGAATGTCGAGATAAATATAAATATTATAATTTATCTCCACTTGAAGGCCTATCATTTAAG
>Ga0078972_1003454_pt1 | contig 47350 bp, 34 predicted proteins | sample YelNatPaOPGAMG01_FD_67568 | JGI IMG/M metagenome (GOLD analysis project Ga0078972, IMG submission 67568) | Hot spring thermophilic microbial communities from Obsidian Pool, Yellowstone National Park, USA - OP-RAMG-01 (SPADES assembly) (version 2) | ecosystem: Environmental > Aquatic > Thermal... | reverse complement strand
CAACGCGCAATGCGATCCCGCCGGTCGCGATGCAGCGATACGCCAGCTCACCGGCGATACGTCGGACCGAGCCCGCCAATTCAAATTGGCTCTTTTGTTGTTCTATCGCTGGGCTTCCCAACCCAGCATTTTGCCATACGACGATCTGCAGCGTGCGGAGACGCTGGCGCAGGCTGCGTGGCGTGAGAGCCATTCTGTGATCGCCGGGCTGTTGTTGCTCGAGATCAACCAGATAAGGAACCCGATTCCGCATGCCGGTGAACGCGAAATTCGCAACACGATGATCCGGGATCTCGCCGGGCCGGAGGCGTACCGGCGGTTCGTAGAAGCGGGCAAGTCCGGCTGGGGTGGCGATCCGCCTCCTCCATTTGCCACCGTAGCTGCGAACCGGCGGCCACTGCAGGGAGTGCTGAAGGATCTCTGGAGCGACCTCAACCGTCGCTACCGGTACGGCAAGCAGGTGAACGGCAAGACCGTGTGGGGTGACTGGACGAAGATCAGCCCGGAGAACCAGCGTGAGATAAAGTACATTGAGCGATGGATTGAGGCGCTGAAGGCTGCTTCGTAGCCGGCGCACATTCCGACGGCGTGTTAGGGGCCGGCCCCATCTCATCGTGCCGGCCCCTCCTCTATGCCTTCCATGCTCATCCGAAGCTGACCGGCAAGTAGGGGCGGATGCCCCATCATATGCCGCAAGGTCCTCCGCACTGCCAAGATGGTTGCACGGCCCGATAGGCCTCCCGCGGGAAGTCACGATCCTGCGGCATTGGTTGTGCATGGGGCAACGCGGGATGCCCACGCAGAGCGGCTTCGGAAGGAATTTGCGCGGGAATAACTGTGCCGGCGAAAGGGCTTCGCGGTTACTCGTCCAAAGCCAGTTGGCGCATGCGCTCCACATACGCCGTGTCGTAGGGATCCAGGCGCCCTGCAAATCGGTAATGGGCTTTGGCCTGAGCGTGGCGGCCCAGCCGGGTATAGGCATCCCCCAGCAGGCAGTGGTACGAAGCGTTTTCGGGTGCAATCCGCAGGGCCGTCCGGAACGCATGCACGGCATCGGCTGCGCAGCCCATTTGAAGGTAAAGCAAACCGAGGCGCACGTTATAGTAATCATCCACAGGCGAAAAGATGGTGGCCTGTTGCATCTCGATCACCGCCTCGGAAACTCTGCCGAGCCGGCCGTAAAGATCTCCGAGCCAAAAGTGGTAGAAGCCGTTGTGGGGTTCCAGGTCCCGGGCAGCTTCCAATTCTGGGAGGGCCTCGTCTAGGCGGCCCAACGCGCAGAGGGCATCGCCCAACTTATAGCGGTAGAATGCGTTTGTGGAATTGAGCTGGGCGGCCAGGCGATACTCGGCGACGGCAGCGTGAAGCTTGCCAAAGCGCCGCAAGAGTTCTGCCAGGCTGAAGTGGGGTGCTGCCCGCCTAGGGCTTATCTTGATGGCCTTACGGTACTGGGTTACCGCCTTGGCGCCCATATCGGCGTAGGCATACGCATCCCCTAGTGTCGTGCGGTATTCGGCATCGTTGGACTGCATCTGCACCGCGCGGCGGTACTGGCGGATGGCCTCGCCCACATGCCCGCGCTCCATGCTGCGGTCCCCGGCCTCCCGGCTCTCCGGGGCGGTTACCGGCTCCGCAGGTATGGCAGGCGCCAGCTCGGCTTCGATGGTGTGCTCCAGGGGCGTAAGGTTCTGTGCCCCTTCCTCATCTTCCAACCGTTCCTCACTCCTTCAACACCGCCTGCCGTTGTGCGCGGCCGGCGGCAACAGTACGCGCCCTATTAAATCAGAAGACGCGCCTGCTGTCAAGCAAGATGGTCACAGGCCCGTCATTCACCAAGCATACCTGCATCATCGCCCCGAATATGCCCTTCTGCACGGGCACTCCAAGGTTCGCCACGCGGGCGCACACGGCTTCGTATAGCTGCTGAGCCATTTCACCCGATGCCGCCTCAATATAGCTGGGCCGTCGGCCGCGCCGCGCATCGCCGTAGAGGGTAAATTGAGACACGATCAGCGCGCTTCCTCCAACCTCCAGCAGGGAGCGGTTCATTACTCCGGCGTCATCCCGAAAGATCCGCAGGTTCGCAAGTTTATCGGCAATGTATTCTGCGTCCTTAGGCGTGTCTTGGGTGTGCACACCCACAAGGGCTACCAATCCCATTCCGATAGAGGCCACCTCACGGCCCTCCACAGAGACTGCGGCCTCCGTTACACGTTGCACCACCGCCCTCATCGGCCGGGCTCCTGGCGCGCACCGCCACCCGTTTCTCGCGGCCCTCCAAGCGCCCTCTCCACATCCAACACATCCGAAAGTCGGCGGACTGCTACGAACAGGCGATTAAGGTGCTCCACATCCTTCACCTCCACGACGATGCCCAGGGTAGCCGTTCCGTCGCGGTGGGATTGCGTGTGCACTGCAGTGATGTTGGTTTTCATCTCCCCGAAGATTGCCCCGATATCCGCCAACAGGCCCGTGCGATCCATCGTTTCGATCACCAAGTTTACGCTGTAAACCTGATTGTCGCCCCCTACGTAATTGACGGGGACCAAGCGTTCCGGCTCTTGCCGGGCGTATTGGCGTACGTTGGGGCACTCGATGCGATGCAGAGCCATCCCCCTGCCGCGGGTGACGTATCCCACCACTTCATCTCCGGGGATGGGCATACAGCAGCGCGATCGGCGGAAGAGGACATTGTCCACGCCTGCAGCCAGAACGCGGAGTTTGGTGTCATCGGCGCGCTTTCCCCCCACAACCATGCCCTTGGGTGGGAGCGGTTCAGACGGCAGGAGCTTCCTAAGCACAGCGGCCGGCGCAATGGTGCCATATCCCACGGCCGCCAACAGTTCCTCATCCGAGGGCACGTTGAACGCGGGCGCAATGGCGCGCAGGTTCTCCTCCTTCAGCAAACTCACTGCCTCCGCACCTAGGCGTTCTGCCTCGCGGAGTAACATCTCGCGCCCCTGCTGTACATTCTGGGAATGGAGCTGCTTTTTGAAGTAGGCCTTAATCTTGCTGCGAGCATGGGAGGTCTTCGCCAGGGCCAACCAATCCCGGCTTGGCGCGCTATTGGATCGGGTGATGATATCTACGAAATCGCCGTTCTTCAGGCGATAGGAGAGGGGAACGAGCCTGCCGTTCACCTTGGCGCCTACGGTGTGGTTGCCGATATCGGAGTGGATGCGGTAGGCAAAATCTATAGGAGTAGCGCCGGCAGGAAGGTCAATAACATCCCCCTTGGGGCTCACCACGAAGACCTGATCGGCAAAGAGATCCTCCGTAACCGAGCGGAGGAACTCACCCGCTTCGCGGGCGTCGGATTGCCAGTCCGCAAGCTGCTGGCGTAGCCAAGAGAGTTTGCGTTCGAAGAGATCCTCGGCTTTGCCGCCCTCGCCCTGTTCTTTGTATGCCCAATGCGCCGCCACTCCGAACTCGGCAGTGCGGTGCATCTCCCATGTGCGTATCTGCACCTCCAGCGGCTTGCCCCTCGGCCCCACCACCTTGATGTGGAGGGACTGGTAGAGGTTACTCTTGCTGCGGGCGATGTAATCGCTGTACATTCCGGGGATTGGTGGCCACAGCGCACTGATGATGCCCAAGGCGTTGTAGCATTCTTGGCGCGTGTGCACAATTACGCGCAGGGCCACCAAATCATAGATCTCGCGGAAGTCCAGCTCTTGCTTGAGCATTTTCTGGTAGATGCTGTAGAGGTGCTTCGGCCGCCCCGTGATATGGGCATGGGGGAGTCCTTCGGCGGCAAGGCGTTCCTTCAAGAGGCTGATGGCTTCGTCTACTTCGTTCTGGCGCTCGGCACGGGTTGCGGCCACCTGGGCGGCGAGTTCCGCGTACTTCTCCGGCTCACTATATTTGAACGCAAGGTCCTCCAACTCCCATTTGATTTGCCAAATGCCGAGTCGGTGCGCCAGGGGGGCATAGATGCGCAGCGTTTCGTCGGCGATCCGCCGTTGCTTCTCCACGGGCATGGCGCTGAGTGTCCGCATGTTATGCAGCCGATCCGCGAGCTTCACCACCATTACACGGAGGTCCTTGGCCATGGCGAGGAAGATTTTGCGGAGGTTCGCTGCGCGCCGGACGGTGTCTTCGGTACGGCGCAGGCGTGCCTCATCTGGGCCCTCAACCTGGCCATCTCCCAAGCCGGCGGCGCTTGCGGTGATAGGAGGCAGTGTACTCTCCAGGTCCGCGCCGAACTTGCGGAGTTTAGTTACACCGTCCACAAGGCCGGCCACTTCGGACCCAAAGAGCCGGGTGAGGTCATCTAGGGTAAGTTGGGTGTCTTCTACTACATCGTGGAGCAAGCCGGCAGCGAGGGTTGGGGTGTCCATCTCCAGGGAGGCAAGGATCTCCATGACGGCCAGGGGATGGGTGATGTACGGATCTCCGGTAAGGCGGTACTGACCGGCGTGCTTTTCCCGGGCGAAGGTATAAGCTTGGCGTAAGAAGGCCACATCTGCCGCCGGGTTGTACCCGGTCACTTGGCGGCAGATTGCCTCGAATTGCGCGTCGGCTTGCTCTAGAGCAATTTCTACCGTTGCCTGTTCCATCGCTGGGCGGATCCTGGGCATATATAGACGCCGGTTTGGGGGTAAGCATCTCCCACCCTGGGATCGCGTTCCTCATTCATTAGTACGTTTTATACCAGGTGCTAGGTAACATGGCTTGCGTACCGTACGAGGAACGGGTGTCGTCCTACAAGCACAGGCGCTTTTCCCCGCCCGCCGTCCTTGCATCCGGCTACTCGCTCTTCCTCATGTCAACAACGCAGAGCTGTATGCCCTTCTCGGATTGGTACGTATTCTCCTGGATGCGATAGCATAAATCCACCCTGCTCCACCTGGCCTCCCCGTTGACGGGGAGGTTGGAGGGGTGGAGGCCGTTGAGGAGTTCTTCATTGTTGAATGCCCGCCAATAGACAGCTTCTCGCAGACCCCGAGGGGTATTCAGCAGCATCTTCAGATGCTCCCCATCCCTTCCGATCTGGCGGCAATCTGCCACCTCTACTCCCTTGGCTAAGAAGATGGGTTCCTCGTTGCCTGTGCCCCACGGTTCCATCTTTGCTAATTCCGCCAGGAGTTCAGGTGTAGCATCGCCGGGATCCAGTTCCACGTCTGCCCTGAGGACGGGTTGGAGATCTTCAGGGGTGAGCATCTGTGCAGTGACGGCATTCATTGCCTCCCTGAAGGCTTCGAAGTTTGCCAATGGAAGGGCCAGGCCGGCCGCGTGGGAATGTCCTCCGAACTCCGTAAGATACGCCCGGCACGCCGAGATGGCTTTATGGATATCCAGCGGAGGTATCGTCCTTGCGGAACCCCGGCCGGTGTGCTTCACCCCGTCCGCTGCAATAAGGATGGTAGGCCTGTAAAAGATTTCCGCAATCTTGGTAGCTACAATGCCCACAACGCCTTGGTGCCAGTTACTTCCCTTCAGAACGATGCAAGTTGCCTGATAGGCCTCGTCCGTCGCGAGTTGTTGGAGGGCTTCTTGCAGGATCCGATCTTGTGCCTTTCGACGTTCCGCATTTGCGGCTTCGAGCCTGCCGGCGAGCGCGCTCGCCTCCGCCTCGTCGGTGGTGAGGAGCAGCTCCAGTGCTACTTTGGCGTCACCGATCCGCCCTACGGCATTGAGTCTGGGCCCGATGCCGAATGCGATATCCCTGCTCGTGATGGCCCGACCCGCCATTTGCGCGGATGCCAGCAATGCTCGGATGCCTACTTTGGGTGTTTGCGGGATCCGCCGAAGACCCGCGGCCACGATGGCACGGTTATCCTCCAATAACGGCATGGCGTCGGTAACGGTCCCAATAGCGGCCAAGTCCACATAAGCGCGACGGTAGGTGGTTACGCTGAGCCCGAGCTTCCGAACCACCAATTCACCTAATCGGAATGCTACTCCCACGCCGGCCAGGTGGCGGAAGGGATACACCGCGTCGTGACGATTAGGGTTCACTACCGCCACAGCCCGCGGGATGCGATCTCCCGGCTTATGGTGGTCTGTGATGATGACATCTATCCCCATCGTCCTGGCCAGCTCAACCTCGTCATACCTCTGGATGCCGCAATCGCACGTGATGATGAGGCTGTGTCCCTGCCGCCGGGCGCTCTCAATGAATTCTCGGCGGATATCGTATCCATCTTGGATGCGGTGGGGCACGTGTACACGCACATTCGCGCCAAGGCGTGAAAGCAGCCGCATCAACAGGGCGGCGGACGTTACCCCGTCGCTATCGTAATCCCCGTGGATGATGATCGGCTCCTTCCGCGCGATAGCAGCAGCGATGCGATCGGCGGCGGCCTCTGCGTCCGGGAGGAGAGATGCATCCGGCAGGTCGTCTAGACTGGGATTGAGGAAGCGGTGCGCGTCTTCCGGATTACAGATGCCCCGCTGAATGAGGAGGGAGGCAGCCAACGGAGAGCATCCGATCTCGGCGGCAAGTTCGCAGGCGTCCCATCCGCCCGCCGTGGCCGAGCCGGCCGAACCATCGGGCGTGCTGCAGTCAGCATCCCCACTTTCCTGCCTTGTGGGGGCGGCGGTATTCGCCAATATCCACCGTTTTGCGGGTGGTCTAAACATTGCCCCTTCTTGTAATCCCCATAATGGGTTCCATTGTACCTTGCGCAGAGCGGAACGTTCCCGGCGCGCTGTGCGGGTGTGTGGCTGCTCAAGATTACGGATTGCACGGGAACGCGTGTTTGCCGCGGATGTTTATTCATCCCCGCCCGCCTGCGTGTTGACATGGCTGCCTGGCAGTGGGTATCATTACACGCCCTTCCGGGGTGATATGCAGGGCGACACGGAACATAAGTGCCGCTTACAAGAAGGAGGTCTGGCTTTACCAAAAGGGATGTCCCGCGCCGGCCTACGATAGGCCGTGCGCATCGAGCGGAAAGGAGGGACGACTGTGTCCATTCCAGGCTCTGCTCGCAGGCTCTTCGGCGCATTTGCAGTATTTGGGGGTCTGTGCCTATTGGCCCCGGTTCTGCGTGGAGCGCCGCAATCCTCGGGCAGCACAAGCAGCCGATCCGAATCCACGGAGACGGTGAAGAAGATCGAGCAACGCGAGCCGATCCCTTATCCCACCCTCAGGCGAAGCAGTACTGAACTGCGCAACGGCACAACGAAAACCGTTCGCGCCGGGATAAACGGCGAGAAGCAGATTACCTACCGCGTTACCTACCTTGGTGACCGGGAGGTCCGGCGTGAGGTGCTCTCGGTGAAGGTGCTGCGCAAACCCGTACCGGAAGTGGTCATTGTGGGGCGGCGAAGCTATGTGGCATCCCGCGGCTTCTTCTCGGGGCGCAAGGTGCTCACAATGATCGCCACAGGTTATGATGCTAGCCCCGCATCCAATGGCGGGAGCCGGTCTGGCCGAAGCGCTACAGGGTTGCGCATCGGGCATGGTGTGGTGGCGGTGGATCCCCACTATATTCCCTTGGGCACGCGCCTCTACATTGAAGGGTACGGGTATGCCATCGCTGCAGATACCGGGAGGGCCATCAAAGGCAACCGCATAGATCTTGGCCACGATAGCCGCGCCGCTGCCGAGAGGGTGGGGCGCCGCAAGGTGATCGTGCACATTCTGGATTGACCCTGCAGCCGGCGGCCGGCACTTGCGGCTTACGCGTTTGTCCGCGCAGATAGAAAGCAGTGATCTTATGGAAGCACCCGATCTTGCCGGAGCAGACCCGGCCACGCCATCGGGTGCTTCGGCACTCTTGCGGGCGTTTCACATCACTCCTCGAAAGCGGTGGGGCCAGAACTTCCTGGTAGACCGCAATGTGCTTAGCCGCATCGCCCATCTTGCAGAGCTCCAACCCCAGGAAGCCGCCCTGGAGATCGGCGCCGGGATGGGGGGCCTTACGCGACGCCTGGCTGAGCGTGTATCCTTCGTAACCGCCCTGGAGGTGGATCCACGCTTGGAGCCGATCCTACGGCAGGTGTTGAGACCCTATGACAATGTGCGGCTCCTCATGGAGGACTTCCTGAAGCTCCCTACGCCCGGTCTGCTGGAGGAGGCCTTCCGAGGAGGGAAAGGCGCCGTGGTGGCCAACATCCCGTACTCCATCACCACGCCTATCCTGGAACGCCTCCTTGCGTGCAAGCACCGCATCTCCCGCATGGTGCTGCTCGTTCAGGAGGAAGTAGCCCAAAGATTGGCCGCTCGTCCCGGTACGCCTGCCTACGGGGCCATGAGCGTGTTCGTTCAATACCATACCCAAGTGGAGATGCTGGGCTCTGTGCCTCCGGGCGTCTTCCTACCTCGACCGGATGTGTCCTCAGCGATTATCCGCCTCACTCCGATTATGCCCGGTGCGATAGAGGTCCCCGATGAAGCCGGTTTCTTTGAATTAGTGCGCAGTGCCTTCGGGCAAAGGCGCAAGATGCTGGCGAACGCCGTTCGGCGCCTGATACCTCATGCCGACGCCCCGCTCGTTGCGGCCGTGTTCGCTAAGGCGGAACTGGATCCCGGCAGGCGCGGGGAAACCCTCGACTTGCAAGAGTTCGGCCGACTGACTGCTGCCATCCAATGGGCACGCAAGCGCATCTCCGGTGCATGATTTGTAAGCCGCAGCAATCGACCGGAGGCTACGAACGTGCCCATGCTCGCGGGTGCACCGGGAACATACGATGCATCCCTCCCCTAACTCGATGTGCCAGGATGGAGTCGGGCAGACCGGGGGTTGACACGGCATGCTCTTTGCGGTACAATCGGCACAATTCGAGAGTGAGGAGCCCGCGCGGCGCGGCTCCGCGCCCCTTTAAATGTGTGCCCGGTGAGGCCAACAAAGGGCGAGTCAACGAGGGCTGCGTGGACGCAATCTGATGGCGCACGTAGCCGGTTGCCACCGTTTGCAACGCCTTCCCTGGCGGGGCGCGTCCCCGTGGGAAGGCGTTTCGTGCATCAAGGCGCGTGAGGAAGCATCCTAATGGAACGGCGACAAGTAATGGATGCCGATGAGGTGCGCAGGGCCATTGTGCGCATCGCCCATGAGATCCTGGAGAGGAACCGAGGTCCCCAAAATCTTGGCCTCATCGGGATCCTGCGAAGGGGCGCACCCCTGGCGGATCGCATCGGTGCGGTTATCGCCCGCATCGAAGGCGTAGAGGTGGATGTGGGCCGGCTTGATATCGCGCTCTACCGCGATGACTACCCCCAACGCCGTCCCACGGTGGGAGTGTCCAGCGTGCCCTTCGATGTGACCGGCAAACGCATTGTGCTTGTGGATGATGTTCTCTTTACGGGGCGCACCGTACGCGCAGCAATCAGCGCCATGATGGATCTGGGGCGGCCCGCTGCAATTCAGTTGGCCGTGCTTGCGGACCGCGGACACCGGGAACTGCCCATCCGGCCGGACTATGTGGGCAAGAACCTCCCCACTGCTCTTTCGGAGCATGTGGAGGTACACCTTACCGAGATTGATGGCGAGGACGCCGTGTTCCTCTGCAGGCAGGACGTGGGCGCCACCCATTCCGGGTAATCCGGCCTGCCGTATCTGGAGAGATTTATGCGCCATCTGCTGAGCCTTCGCACAACGGACACTGCCGACATTCGGCGCATCCTTGAGACTGCTGTGGCATTCAAAGAGATCTTGGAGCGGCCCGTGAAGAAGACGCCTACCTTACGGGGCCGATCCGTAGTGACGCTCTTCTACGAGCCTTCCACTCGCACCCGCACGTCCTTCGAACTGGCCGCCAAGATCATGAGCGCCGAGGCGGTGAATATCACCGTAGCCCAATCCTCCGTCACCAAAGGGGAGTCCTTCAAAGACACCCTCCTCACCTTGCAGTCCCTTACGGCGGATTGCCTCGTCCTTCGCCACCCCTCATCCGGGGCGGCAGAACTGGCATCTCGGTATGTGCGTGTGCCCGTCATCAATGCAGGCGACGGCTGCCACGAGCACCCCACACAGGCTCTTTTGGATATCCTTACCATCTGGGAGCACAAGGTTGTTGGCCGGGAGGACGACACCTACCCCCGTGCCCTTTCTGGGGAACATGCCTTTGACCTCACGGGCCTAACGGTAGCCATCGTTGGGGATGTGGCCCACAGCCGAGTGGCGCGATCCAATGTGTGGGGCCTCACGCGCCTTGGGGCCACCGTGAGATGGGTGGGGCCCTCAACGTTGATCCCCGCCGATGCAAACCGGCTGCCCATCAGCGTGTACAACGATTTGCGGGAAGGCTTGCGTGATGCCGACGTAGTGATGGCATTGCGGTTGCAGACGGAACGCATGGAGCAGGGTCTTTTGCCAAGCCTACGGGAATACGCGCGCTATTGGTGCGTTACCGCAGATGCCCTGAAATGCGCGAAGCCCAATGCCTTGGTGATGCATCCCGGGCCTATGAACCGCGGCGTGGAAATCTCCTCCGAGGTGGCGGACGGCGGCGGCGGAATTCGGGCGGTCATGGGCTCTCAAGTGACGAATGGGGTAGCCGTGCGCATGGCCTGCCTGTACCTCCTTATGGGTTCTGGCATCGCGCAATCGGAGGTGAGGGAATGACGCACGAGAGAACTCCCGACCGGCTGATCTTGGCGGGCGGGCGCATTGTGGACCCGTCCCAATCACTAGATCGTGTAGGCGATTTGGTGATGGAGAACGGGCGCATCACCCAGATTTTGCCCCCCGGTACCGGAGGAGCGGGAGTTGTGCGGAATGTGGAAGGCAAGTTGGTAACCCCTGGGCTTATAGATCTCCACGTGCACCTTCGCGAACCCGGGTTCGAATACAAGGAGGATATCGAAAGCGGCACACGGGCTGCGGCGGCCGGAGGCTTCACAGCGGTATGCTGTATGCCCAATACGAACCCACCTATAGACACTGCTTCCACGGTGCGCTACATCCTGGAGCGGGCTCAAGAGGTGGGTGCTGCGCGCGTATATCCTGTGGCCGCGGTTACGCGGGGAATGGGGGCATCCCAACTTTCTGAGATGGCGGATCTAAAAGCCGCCGGGGCCGTGGCCGTGTCCGATGATGCGTTTCCCATTCAGAATGCCGAAACCATGCGGCGGGCCATGGAATACTGCGCCCAACTTGGCCTTGTGCTCATGACGCACAACGAAGAAAAATCCCTCACAGAGGGCGGCGCCATGAATGAAGGCTACACGGCAACGATATTGGGGTTGCGGGGAATGCCCCGTGTAGCGGAAGACATCGCTGCAGCACGCAATATCTTCTTGGCGGCTCTCACAGGATGCCGGCTCCATTTGCTCCACATGAGTACTGCCGGAACCGTCCGCTTGCTCCAGAGGGCCAAGTGCGAAGGGATGCCCGTTACGGGCGAAACAGCGCCCCACTATTGGTGCCTTACCGATGCTGCGTGCGAAGGCTTCAATACCAACGCCAAGATGAACCCTCCCCTTCGCACAGATGCGGATGTTGCCGCCATCATCCACGCCTTGGCCGACGGCACGATAGACGCAATTGCCACGGATCACGCTCCTCACGCTGCCCACGAAAAGGATCAGGAATTTGACCGGGCGCCGTTCGGCGTCATCGGATTGGAAACGGCCTTCGCCCTCACCTACACACATTTGGTGCAGCGGGGCATCCTAAGCCTTTCTTCGGCCATTGAGAAGCTCAGCACGGGGCCGGCCCGGATCCTTGGGCTTCCTGGCGGCACGCTGGCGCCCGGAGCGCCGGCCGACGTTGCTGTGTTCGATTTGCAGGAGGAATGGACCGTAGCTCCGGATGAGTTCCGCTCCAAGTCCGCCAACTCACCCTTCCTTGGCCAAAAGCTCATCGGTCGGGCTGTCTTCACGGTGCTAGGCGGACGCATCGTGGAGGTGTGAACGGAGCGCGCGAATAGACGATAGGCATAAGGCTCCTCTCGCCATGCAGAAGCTTTTTGTGAACGCAAAGATCTGGACGATGGACGCGGCAGAACCCTGTGCCGAGGCGATGCTTTGTGAAGGGGAACGCATCGTTGCCGTAGGTGCTGTTGCGAACGTGTGCGCGTTGGCGGCGAGGGATGCTTCCCGAACGGATCTAGCCGGCAGCTTAGTAGTTCCCGGTTTCAATGATAGCCACATGCATGTGCTTGGCTACGGCCTATCCCTGCAAGAGGCGGATCTCTCCCCGCAAGCGGGAGTTGCCTCCATCCCGTTGCTACTAGATGCCCTCATGCGCTGGGCCAATCGTCACGCGGATGAAAGCTGGGTGGTGGGCGGCGGCTACTATCAGGAGGCTCTAGTGGAGCGGCGGCACCCCACCCGCGCGGAACTGGACGGGGCGTTCCCCGCGCGCCCGGTCGTGCTCTTTCATGCCAGTGGGCATGCCGCTGTGGCCAATACCGCGGCATTGCAATTGGCGGGCATCGGTCGAGACACGCCGAATCCGCCTGGAGGTGAAATCGGGCGGGATGAGGCCGGTGAACTCACAGGTGTTCTACTGGAGGCCGCGGTACCCTTGTTGGAAGCTGCCATGCCGCCTCCCAACCGCTCCCGAATGGAGGATGCAATTCGGGCGGCTGCCGCGGCGCTTGCGCGACGCGGCCTTACCGCAGCCTCGGAGATGAGCCTCGGGTGGTTCCACCTAGAGGACGAAATCGCTGCCTACCGCAAGGTAATGGAGGAGGGGCTTCCGCTACGCATCACGCTTTCGCCCCTTGCTACGCGCCTGGGTTCTCCCGAGGCGATCCCGCCACGTTCCGAGTTCGCTGCAGCCGTGGGATTGACGGATGACCGAGCGTGCTTGCGTTTGGGGCCGCTCAAGCTCTTTGCCGACGGCGCCATTACCACGCGTACGGCAGCGGTACGGGAACCCTTCACGAATGGCACTCTCGGCATTTTGACCCATGCCCCCGAAGAGCTGGAAGCGTATATCCTGAACGCCCACCGAAATGGCTGGCAACTTGCAATACACGCCATCGGCGATCGCGCCATAGACCTTGTGCTTACGTATTTGGAGCGGGCAACCAGCATAACGCAACCCTCTACCTTAGAGGAACAACCTCCTCTTCGGCGGCATCGCATCGAGCACTGTATGATGCCGGATGAAGACCAGATCAAGCGCATTGCAAGGCTCGGCGTGCTTCCGGTGATGCAGATGGAGTTTTTGCCGCGGCTCGGCGAAGCCTATATCGCCGCACTGGGCATGGACCGCGCCCAACGCCTCAATCCGGTGCATTCGTTACTGAGGGCCGGCATATCGGTGGCATTCAGCTCCGATTGCCCGGTAATCCCAGGGCACCCCCTGGATGGCCTTCGCGCAGCGGTGGAACGAAGCACCGCCTCGGGCATTGTGCTTGGCGCTTCAGAGCGCATTACTCCCCTGGATGCCCTTACGTGTTACACAAAGGGCAGCGCCATTGCAACCTTTGACGATGCGCATATCGGCCTCCTTACGCCGGGCCGCCGCGCGGATGCCACGCTCCTGCAGGGTGCAGACACCTTAGAAAGCATCGGCAATGCGCGCATAGCCGGAACGATCTTCGGCGGTAGGCTCATTGCAGGCACATCCGGCGTTTGGGGAACTCCAGAGGAGGGGTGCGCACAATGAAGGCGCTGTTGGCGTTGGAAGATGGCTCTGTGTTTGAAGGCCGATCACTGGGAGTTCCCGGCCGCACCTACGGCGAGGTCGTATTCAACACCGGGATGACGGGGTATCAGGAGATCCTAACGGATCCCAGCTACGCGGGTCAGATCGTATGCCTCACCTATCCTCTTATAGGAAACTACGGCATCAATAGCGAGGATTTCGAGTCGCGGCGCGTGCAGGTGGAAGGGCTTGTGGTTCGTGAAGCGGCAGATCTGCCATCCAACTGGCGGGCGGGGAGGACGCTGGATCAGTATCTTAAGGAAAACAACGTGGTGGCCATCGAGGGGGTAGACACTCGAGCCCTCACGCGAGCCCTTAGGATCCGCGGCGTGATGATGGGAGCCATTTCCACCGAAGAGACGCCGGCAGAAATCCTAGAGCGCATTCGGCAATCGCCGGGCTATTCCGGCATAGACTTCGTGCGCAGGGTAACCACCGAGCAGCCCTATGAATGGCCCGCAGAAGGCGAGGAGCGCTATCGGGTAGCGCTTCTGGATTGCGGCGTTAAGTACAACATCATGAGAAATCTTGCGCGGTTGGGCTGCCGAACGATTGTGTTTCCGTGTACGGCCCGCCCCGAGGAGATCCTGGAGCGTAATCCCGACGGTATCGTGCTCTCGCCCGGCCCCGGCGATCCAGACACATTGGGGTACGTTGTGGAAACCGTCAAGAAGCTTGTAGGCCGCAAGCCCATCATGGGTGTATGTCTGGGCAATCAGATCTTGGGTTATGCCTTCGGGAGCCGCACATTCAAGCTCAAATTCGGGCACCGCGGCAGCAACCATCCCGTGAAAGACCTGCTCACGGGGCGTGTTTACATCACCTCTCAGAACCATGGCTATGCGGTAGATCCCGCAGAACTCCAAGGCGGGATGGAGGTGTCGCAAATTAACCTTAATGACGGCACGGTGGAGGGATTGCGGCACCGGGAATTGCCTATCTTCTCGATCCAATACCACCCCGAGGCATCGCCAGGACCGCGGGACACGAAAGGCTTCTTTGCGGAGTTTGTGCAGATGCTGCAGGACGCAGGCAGGGGAACCACCGTTCCATGACCTCTTCCTCGCTCCACATTCATTCCGTAGGGCGAACCGCGACCGGCGTGGGGCTTACCGCGGCGGTATGCGTGATGGCACTCCTTAGGATAACCTGCTTAGCGTCGGACCCCTATCGCGGCTTGGATTGGTCCTCCGGCCTTCTAACGGATGAAGGTTTCTATATCCATAATGCCCGGAACGTGGTGCTTTTCGGAAGGGCCATAACGGATGATTTCAACAACATGTTCCTATCGCCTTTGCTCCACCTGGCGCAGGTTGCAGTGTTTCGGGCGGCAGGGGTAGGTTCCGTGCAGGCGCGCTCCATCTCGGTTGCGTGCGGGCTCGCATCCGTCGCCGTGCTCTATGCTGCTCTGCGGCGTGGCTTTGGAGCACGTGTAGCAATTGCCGGAGCCGCCTTTTTAGGACTGGATCACGTGTTTGTGCTCTTCAACCGCATGGCCTTGATGGACACGCCCGCTGCACTCTTGGCGGTATGCAGTTTCTATTGCTTCGTGCGCGCCGGGGAGAGGCCCGGCGTGCCGGCATCTCTGTGGATCACGCTGTGCGGGTTGTTCCTTGGCGCCACTGTGGTTACGCGGGGCCTCGGTGTGTATTTGCTGGCGGCTCCGGTGGCGGGCATTGCCTCGTGGGGAAAAGGCGCCTTGCGTAGGGTGTCCCTAGCCGCAGCAGGCGCTCTGCTTGTGCCGGCGTGGTACGTGGTGGCATGGTATCTGCCCTACGCCCACGCCATTCAGCACATGAACTCCTATTACCTGCATCATCAAATTGAACCTGGCTCTTTGCATCACCTCGCTCAGAACCTGTACCACGGCCTCCTGGGCGATCACCGGGGCGTAGTGCCGTACCTGTTCCGCCATTCGCCCGCCTTGTTTGCAATGGCCCTATGTGCCACCGCAGCCGCCTTTCTTCCCGGCCTGGGCCGCTGCACGCCGGCTACGCGCAATTCCAACGCAACCGTGCGGTTCCTAGCGGCATGGTTCGCTGCAGGCATCGTGACCCTTTCTGCCATCAGTTATGCACCGGGGCGATATACCGTGGCTTTGTGGCCCGCCCTCTGTGGGTTGGCGGCAATTGCCCTTTTCGCAACCGACGGACTACCTCAGCTTTGGAAGCATCCCTCGCCAGCGCGCATCGCCATTGCCTGCATCCTTACGTGGATCCTGGCTTATCATGCCGTGGAAGCCCTCATGGGACGAGCAGGAGTGGCGGACGTCCTGCTTTATCTTGTTCCCTCACTGGCTGCGGCAGGTGTAGTGGTATGGACCGTGCGCTCGGCCGCGGGTGGAGGTGGTTTGGGTGCGGGGTGGGTGGCGCCCGGCGCGATCGCGCTCTGGATGACAGTGAACGGATTTTGGCTTGCCGATTGGGCCCGCAATATAACCTACGCCCAGAGGGATCTTTCGGTATGGCTTGGACAACAGACTCCGGCCGGCGCTTCCGTGATCGGCGATGTGGCTCCCGGTCTTTGTATGGACAACCGGCTGATGGCGATTAGTGTGATCCCCGGCCTTTGCAATGATCACAACCCAGTTGAGCGCTTCGGGGCAAATGGCGGCTATGTGGTGATGCTGGACGGCGCCCACAGGGAGCCATGGTGGGTGCGCCGATATCCAGGCATCGTGCAGCCCGTCCGCCGCCTTCGCATGGCCCACGTAATTCGTTGGGATGTGGGCATTTACCGCATCCCGGGAAGGACAATCCCATGACTCTGCGTCACGTGAAAAGTATCTTCGCGATCCTCGCATTCGTGCTTCTTGGCGTCCCGGTCCAAGTGCGGGCGCAATCGGCATATATCCCTACGCCGGGCAGTGCGTTCGCCCCACCGGCGGCTACCATTCATTATCCGCGGGACCATGCCTATCACACGCGCAACCTCCTTCTGCGCTTACACGTCGAATGGCCTGCCAAAAGCTTCCAGGGCGTGGTAACGCACACCATCGTGCCCTTGCGCGCCACGGTGAAGGAACTGGAATTCGATGCGGGTAAGCCCCTGGAGATACAGGAGTGCCGTATCAACACAACCCGGGTGCCCTTCCGTCGGGACGGGGATCACCTCATCCTTTCGGCGCCGGTCCCCTTGCGGCGAGGCGTGGAATACCGTGTGTCCATCGTTTATCGCAAGGCTCCCAATGTTCAGGGCGCTCGAACGATGATGGGTGAGTCGAGCTTCCACTGGATTACGCCCGATCCGTTTCAGCCAGAACGCAAGCCGGGATTCTGGACGCAGGGGGAAACCGAGTCCAACCACGACTGGGTCCCCCTATACGACTATCCCAACGATAAGGCTACTTCAGAGGTATATGTGGAGGCTCCGTCGGACTGGGTGATCATCGGCAATGGGAGCCTCGTGTCCGTTCAAGATAAGCGCGCCTCTCATACCCGCGTTTGGCATTGGAGGATGACGCAGCCCCACTCCTCATATCTACTTTCCTTAGCAGGGGGTGAGATGGATTTGCGTCGAGACCGCTGGGGCGGCGTGGAGCTCTATTATGCGGTGCCCAAGGGCGAAGGAAAGTACATTCCGGCCTCCTTCGGCAATACGCGAGATATGCTGCAGTTCTTTTCCGATCGGTTGGGAGTGCGCTATCCCTGGCCCAAGTACGCGCAAACGGCCGTGTTCGACTTCGGCGGAGGGATGGAGAACGTGTCTGCCACTACGCTCACCGAAGGCGCTTTGGTGGAGGCCCGCTCAGGCACCTGGCCCATGTCGTGGCTCAATTCCCACGAATTGGCACATCAGTGGTTTGGGGATTTGGTTACGTGTAGAAGCTGGGCGGATATCTGGCTCAATGAGGGGTTCGCTACTTTCATGGAGCAGCTATATATTGAACACCTGCGTGGGGAAGATGCTTACGATCGAGACCGAGCAGGGGCCCTGGCATCCTATCTGGCTGAGGCGCGAAGCTATCGCAGGCCCATCGTAACGGATCTCTATTCCGATCCCAATAGGATGTTTGATCGGCACACGTACCAAAAAGGCTCGTTGGTGCTGCATATGCTGCGCCGCCAAATGGGAGATGCAGATTTCTTTTACGGCCTGGGATACTACCTGCGTCGGCATGCCTATGGCGTAGCGGATACCCACGATTTGATCAGCGCCATCGCCGATGCCACGGGGCGCGATGAGAATGCGTTTTTCGATCAATGGGTGTACCGGCCTGGGCACCCCGTCATCGGATACGATTGGTCTTACGATGCCACCAATCACCGCATTAACCTGGACGTGCGCCAACTTCAGGACACGTCCGACGGAACCCCCATTTACACCATAGACATGCCCGTCGGAGTGATTTCCGCAGGCCGGTGCACTACGTTCACAGTACATCTGGCCCAGGCACTCGATCATTTCACGCTCCCCTTCGAGGCTCAACCGGACGCCGTTCTGCTGGATCCCGGTCACGACATCCTGATGGAGCGGGCGGCCGTCACCAGGTCCGCTGCGGAACAATGGGCGATCCTAAGTGCTGCCCCCTGCTCGTTGGATCGGGAGGCGGCCGCGAAAGCGCTATTGGACGATAACGCTTCACAAGATCAAGTTTCACGGGTGATGACGCTCGTGGCCGCAGACCGCAGCCCGGCCCTCATCGCGGCGGTGCTCTCTACGGCAGGCGCGCTCCATCGGGAGGATCTGCGCCCGATCTTCCGGAGGCTTCTGGCACATCCTGACTACGAAGTCCGTGCGGCAGCCGCTCGGGCCATGGCTGGGCTTTCCAAACAAGAGACAGACGAGGCCATGTTGCGATCACTCACGGGCGAACGCGAGATGTTTCCTGTGGTTCAGGCGGCCGTCTTTGCCCTCTCTTTGTGGGACCCGGAAGGCAACGTAGATGTATTCGGGCGAGTGCTAGACACGCCCTCCCGTCACGACGTGCTGGCCCTGGCGGCCGAGGAGGCCCTTGCACACTGCAAGTCTCCGGCCGCATGCAAACTCGTGATAGCCGCCACGGCGCCGGGCAAATCTCGAGCTGTGCGCAGAAGCGCCGCCGAAATCCTCGGGCGCGCCTTCATCGGAATACCCGAAGGCACGCAAGCGTTGTTGAAGTTAGCGTCGGACGCGGATCCCCAGATACGCTCTCAAGCCTTCAATTCCCTTGTGGACCGACGGGACCGTTCCGCTATTCCCGCTTTGCGGTCCTTGGCCAAGGAAGCGTCGGATCCTGCTGTGCGTGAGGCAGCCAAGAATGCCGCAGACAGGCTACAGGATTAGCAAGGGGATGCTCTAGATCGAGGTGCCAGGGAGAATATGCCCAAGGATCCATCTATTAAGAGGGTGTTGGTAATCGGCTCTGGGCCCATCATTATCGGGCAGGCGGCCGAGTTTGACTACGCCGGGACGCAGGCGTGCAAGGCACTGCGTGAGGAAGGCGTAGAGGTGATCCTCATCAATTCCAACCCCGCTACAATCATGACGGACACAGATATGGCCGATCGCGTGTACATCGAGCCGCTTACCGTGTCCTTTGCCGAACGTGTAATCGCGCAGGAGCGGCCGGATGGCCTTCTGCCTACGTTGGGCGGCCAGACGGGCCTGAACCTGGCCACCCAACTTGCCGAGGCGGGTGTGCTGGATCGGTATGGGGTTAGGCTGTTAGGCACACCGCTTGCATCCATCCGGATGGCCGAGGATCGCCAGGAGTTCCGGTCGCTCATGCAGCGCATCGGCGAGCCGGTACCGGAAAGTTGGATTGTGGAGAGTGTTGAGGAGCTGCGCGAGGTGGCTCGCCAGAACCTGTGGCCACTCATTATCCGGCCGGCGTACACTTTGGGAGGTACGGGCGGGGGCATCGCCTATACTCCCGAGGAGCTCGTGGAGATTGGCACCCGGGGACTGAAACTCTCCATGCGGCATCAGGTGATGGTAGAGCGCTCGTTGCTGGGGTGGAAAGAGATCGAGTACGAGGTGATGCGCGATGCCAACGACACATGCATCACCGTGTGCAATATGGAGAACCTGGATCCCATGGGCATACACACGGGGGATTCCATCGTGGTGGCTCCCTCGCAAACCCTCTCGGACAAGGAATATCAGCTCCTACGAAGCGCCTCTCTCAACATTATTCGCTCCCTGGGCATCGAGGGCGGGTGTAACGTGCAGCTTGCGCTTGATCCCAACAGCTTTCAGTACTACGTTATCGAAGTGAACCCGCGCGTGTCTCGATCGTCGGCATTGGCGTCCAAGGCGACGGGATACCCCATCGCCCGCGTGGCCGCCAAGATTGCCGTGGGCCTGCGTTTGGATGAGATTGAAAACGCCGTTACGCGCAAAACGTTAGCGTGCTTTGAGCCGGCTTTGGATTATTGCGTGGTCAAGATCCCAAGGTGGCCCTTCGATAAGTTCACCTTGGCCGATCGCACCATCGGTACGCAGATGAAGGCCACCGGCGAGGTGATGGCCATTGACCGCGCCTTTGAGCCTGCCCTCATGAAGGCGATCCGCAGCCTGGAGATCGGAGCCTATGGCTTAAGCGCCAAGCATGTGCACCAGCTCTCAGACGTACAACTGGAAGATCGCCTGTCGCGCCCGAATGATGAGCGCTTGTTCGCCATCGCGGAAGCCTTTCGCCGGGGAATGATGTTGGAGGAGGTGCAGGCGCTTTCACATATTGATCGGTGGTTCCTGCACAAAATCCAGCGCCTGGTGGCTATGGAGACCCGATTGCGCGTCCACGGCCGGGCCCTTGCCGCACTGGCGGACACGTTGGATTGCGATGCTCCCGAGGCGGAACTGTTGCGGGAGGCAAAAGCGTTAGGCTTTTCGGATCGGCAGATCGCCGAGTACTCCGGGCTTCCTGAGCGCATCATCCGCGAACTGCGCAAGGCGTTTGGCATCGTGCCCTCCTATAAGATGGTGGACACGTGCGCGGCGGAATTTGAAGCCGCCACACCCTACTATTACTCCTGTTACGATCGCGAGGACGAGAAGTAATGTCGCCGGCCCACAGAATAAAGAAAGCTTCTGGTATCCTAAATGGAGCGCCCATACCGGAGGGATGCATCGGGTGAACGCACCTGCACATGCCAGGAACCGGTACGTTTTGGCCACCGGAGCGGAAGCCGCGGCCCGGCTGCGCGTGGTTCATGCGGTGCATGGCCCGGACACGCACCACTTGCTCACGCGTGCCGGCCTTACCCGAGGGATGCGTGCCGCCGATATCGGATGCGGCGTGGGAGTAATTACGCACTGGATGGCTCGGCGCGTGGGACCTACAGGATCGGTTACCGGTGTGGATATCAGCGCCGATCAGATCGCTGCGGCGCGCAACGCTACACCGAGACACCTGGCGCACCGGGTACAATTCGTGGCTGCCCCGGGAGAGGACACCGGCCTACCTGGGGATCACTTCGATCTTACCTTCTGTCGTTTTCTCTTGATGCACTCCGCCGACCCCGAAGGGTGCCTCAGAGAGATGGTCCGCATCACCCGGCCGGGCGGCGTGATCGTTTGTGAAGAAGGCGACTTCAGTTCGCCCTTCTGTGATCCTCCCTCCAGGGCGTTCGATCGCAGTTTCGAACTCTACCGCGCCCTCGGTGCGTCCCGCGGGCTAGATTTTATCATCGGAAGGCGCCTCTACCGCCTTTTTCTGCAGATGGGTCTACCTGAACCCGGCGTGCGCCTAGTTCAGCCTGTGTTCGCCAAAGAGCCAGGCAAGGACCTACCGAGGTGGACCCTAGAAGAGTTCGCGCAATCGGCCATCGAAGCCGGGCTGACGACGCCTGCCGAGATCGCCGAATTACTGGCCGAAATGGCCCGCCTTACCAAGGATCCTACCGTGCTGTTTGGGATGGCGCGGATGACGCAGGTTTGGGCCACAAAGCCATGAGCACCCCAGGCCGTGGAACGGATTCTACCCAGCCGCAACGGATGGAAGATCGCTGCACCAGAACATGTGATCAGAAAGGGGTTCCGCTGTGAAGGATCAATTGAAGGCCCTAGATGCCCGCATTGCCCAGAAGCACCTCCTCACCCATCCCTTCTACCAGGCGTGGGCACGGGGAGAACTTACTCCACCGGCGCTACAGGACTACGCTACGCAGTACTATCATCACGTTGCGGCGTTCCCAACATACCTTTCGGCGCTCCACAGCCGCATGGAAGACGCCGCTGCGCGAAGGATGATTTTGCAGAATCTTGTGGATGAGGAGGGTACGGATCCTACGCATCCGGAATTGTGGCTGCGCTTCGCCGAGGCGGTGGGCGCCCCACGCTCCCGAGTACTCCAGGCGCGCCCCTGGCCCGAAGCTGCCGATTTGGTTGCCATCTTTCGGAACGCCTGCTCTTCCGGTGATCCGGTGGATGGCCTCGCTGCGCTCTACGCTTACGAGAGTCAGATCCCCGCCGTAGCGCGCACCAAGATTGAGGGGCTCCGGCGATTTTACGGGGTTGCCGGCAACGACGGTGTTGCATACTTCCGGGTGCATATTACGGCAGACGAGCAACATGCTGCAGCCGAGCGCACCTTGCTCGCCGGCCTCATGGCGGGCCGGAACGAGGCAGGTGTGCCCGCCTCGGCGGATGCAGTGCTCGATGCCCTATGGAACTTGCTTAGCGGAGTGTGTGCGCGCCACGGAATGGCTGCGTAGTTTAGCGGGGAGATGGTTCTTAGGGGGGTGTTGCATCATGGAGGCTGAAGGGCGGCATCGTGCCAAGCCGAAGGTCATTGTGCTGGGGTCGGGTCCCATTCGCATCGGCCAAGGTATCGAGTTCGACTATTGTTCGGTACATTGCGTGTGGGCCCTGCGGGAAGCCGGGTTCGAGGCGATCATCATCAACAACAACCCGGAGACGGTGTCCACGGACTTCGACACATCCGACCGCCTCTACTTCGAACCCCTTACTCCGGAAGATGTTCTCCACATCGTAGACCGCGAGGAGCCGGAGGGCGTCATCGTTCAGTTTGGGGGCCAAACGGCCATCAACCTGGCCCGCCCGCTTCACGAGGCCGGCGTCAAGATCTTAGGTTCCAGCTTTGACTCTATTGATCTGGCGGAAGATCGAGATCGCTTTGAGAAGGTTCTGCGCGAACTATCTATCCCCAAGCCGCCAGGCAAGGCCGTCACCAGTGTGGAGGGAGCACTGGCAGTGGCCGAAGAGATCGGATATCCCGTTCTTGTTCGGCCCTCCTACGTGCTTGGAGGCCGGGCTATGGAGATCGTGTACAGCTCTGCAGAGCTCCTCACCTATATGAAGTACGTGGTGGATGTGTCTCCCAAAGCGCCCATCCTGGTGGACAAGTACGTGCTCGGCAAAGAAGTGGAAGTGGACGTAATCAGCGACGGGGAGGATTGCCTTCTTCCCGGCATTATGGAGCATGTGGAGCGTGCGGGAGTGCACTCCGGAGACTCCATGGCCGTTTACCCTCCCCAGAGCCTGAGCGAGCGTGTAATCCGGCAAATTGTGGACACGGCCACGGCCCTTGCGCGGAGATTAGAGGTGCGAGGGCTCATGAATATTCAATATGTAGTGGCAGCCGATGGAGCAGATGCCGATGTGGCTCAGGTCTTGGAAGTGAACCCGCGCGCGAGCCGCACCGTGCCCTATCTATCCAAGATCACCGGCATCCCCATGGTGCAGGTGGCCACGCACGTAATGCTGGGCAAAACGCTAAGGGAGATGGGATATCAGGGCGGCCTCCATCCCAATACGCCCCTCATCGCAGTGAAGGCGCCTGTGTTCAGCTTCCCTAAATTGACGGGTGTGGACGTAGGGCTCGGGCCGGAGATGAAGTCCACCGGTGAGATCATGGGCCTAGATACGGATTATGCCCGGGCCCTTCACAAGGCGATGCTCGCTTCGGGTGTGGACGTTCCTCTGCAAGGTAAGGCCATCGTCACCGTGGCCGACCACGACAAAGCGGAAGCGGTAGAGGTGGTAAGGGAACTCACGCGCCTGGGATACAAGGTCTATGCCACACGTGGTACCGCGGCATATCTTGCAGCCCATAACATCGAGGCCGCACCTGTTAACAAGATCCATGAAGGCAGCCCGCATCTGCTGGATTTGATCCGCAGCGGCGACATCCATTTGCTCATCAATACCCTCTCCACAGACAAGCGGGTGGAGCGCGAGGCCATCCAGATACGGCGAGCATCGGTGGAGATGGGGATACCGTGCCTTACTTCGCTGGACACCGCGCGTGCTCTGATCCTCTCCATGGAAGCCAGGCGCCGTGGAGAGGAATTCGCCTGCCGCACCGTAGATGAGTACGTGAGCGCATCATCGTGAGGATTTCCAAAGCACAGGCTGGCTTACCATGCGCGTTGACGATGAGGCGGATTTCCACGGCTATACCCGCGCCGAAATGTTCCGTTGGCTGAATGCCACTTGGGCTTCCCGGCGATGGCAGGGCATGCGCCGCGTGCGGGTGATCCATGGAAAGGGCGTTGTTTTGGGAAGCGCCCTTCGAGAGTGGTGCGAGGCCAAAGGCATTCCCTGCCAGTTGGAACCCGGCAATCCTGGATCTACCATTCTTTACCCTAGCCAACAGGTGACACAGCTCCCCTCGCCAGGCGTTCGGCGTGTTCCAACGTTCCCAAGGCCGATTCCCCGCAGCTCCGCCCGCCAGAATGCGCCTGCGCCCAAAGAGGATCGGGATCTGTTCCAGGATGAATTGGATCGGCTAGATGGGATGACGCGGGGCGAGATGTTGAAGCGTAAGGGAGGGGCTTAACCGGCGCAGAAGCAGAGGAGGCAAGGGGGCGATCGCTGTAGAAGTATGTTTCGGCCCCGGTGCCTCACCGCGCAGCCAGGGCCGTTTTCCATGGAGAGGAGCGATTGCTATGAAACTTGATCGCAGGGAGTTTATTATGAGCGGAGCGATAGCCGGTGCAGCGTTGGCAATGAACGGAGCTACAGCTACGGGCGAACCCCAGGGAATAGGGCCCCTTACCAAGCCTCCCGCTAAGCTGAACCTTTCAAGCCAGGAGTGGATCATCCCAGGCAAAGATCTTAAGGAGAAGCTTGCCCACATGGAAGCGTGGGGCTTCGATGGCTTTGAAGTGGGCGGCGGCGGCTTGGCCAACCGAGTGAAAGAGATTCAAGATGCCATGGCCGGCAGTCGCCTAAGGATAAGCGCCGTTTGTGCCGGTTACAGCGGAGCCCTCATCTCGGACGATGAGAACGAGCGCAAGAAGGCCGTACAGACGATTAAGGAGATCCTAACACCGGCCGGCGAATTGGGATCAACGGGCCTAATCGTGGTGCCTGCGTTCAACAACCAAACCAAGCTCCCCAATAGCGAAGCCCGCAAGATTCTGCTGGACCTTCTGCCGGAGCTTGGTGAATTTGCTGCAGCGGCCGGTACCCGGATTTTGCTGGAACCCCTGAACCGCGGCGAAGCCTTCTTCCTTAGGCAACTCGCCGATGCGGCCGCCATCTGCCGCGATGCCGGCTCTATCGGCGTGCGGATGATGGGGGACTTTTACCACATGAACATCGAGGAAACCAGTGACCTGGGCGCCATCCTTTCGGCAGGCCAATTTATCCATCACGTACATCTGGCCAGTCGCAAGCGCAACCTCCCCGGTCAGGACGAGCGCGATTTCACCAGCGGCTTCCGCGGCCTTAAGATGATCGGTTACCGGGATTTTTGCAGCCTGGAGTGCGGAGTGCTGGGAGATCGGATGGTGGAGATCCCCAAGTCTGTAAAGTTCCTACGCCGCCAGTGGGAGCAGGCGTAAGGTAGGGTGGCTTGGCGGGAATTAGGTTCCGTGTGTAACGTGGCGTAGGCTTTCGGAACTTTCACAAGCTCTAAATTTGCATGACATTATACCGATGCAGGGAAACTCCGGTAACGTGGAATAGTACTGAAGACGGTAATCTTAAGATAATTTCATCCCCGATTAAGCCCGGTTTAAGGTTAGCCTGCTAGAATCTCCCCTGATCTGGGGATAGCCCCGTTGTACTGCTCGCCGTCCCTTACCCGGTTTCCTAGGATGGGGTACCCCGGTCCAATACATTCATCTCTATGGGGGAGGATAAGCCATGGATGATCTGCAATCGGGTACCCGGCGCATCAACCGGGCCGATCAGTGGCGTTCCGGCCTCGCGGTGATGGTCGGCGGTCTTCTGGCCTTCGAAACGCTCACCGGTCTTTCCATCTACTTGCTGCCGTTCAGCATCCCCAACCAGATGGCCGTGTTGCTGCACACCCTTGGGGGGCTTGCCTTCGTAATCCCCTTCGGTGTTTACCAACTGCGCCACTGGCTCATTTATCGCCGCTACGCGGTTACCCACATTAAGTTGACCGGGTATATCGCAACTTGGGCCCTTATCTTGTGCGGCGTGTCGGGGCTGGTGCTAACATGGCAGGCAGCGTTCGGAAGGCAAATAGGGGTCTTTTGGGACCTAACGCACATCATCACGACGTTCGCGATCATCGCGTTTGTGGTACCCCATGTGGTACTGATCGTACTTCGAGACCGTGGAACACGTTCCAACGAGACGGTGGCCGCGGTGGTACGAGCCCAATCGTGGTATGGCTGGGGTCTGGCCAGCGTATGTTTCTTTTTAGTGTTGGCCATCGCCCTCGCCTCGGAGCTCTACGAGCCGGTGCACTATCGTAACGCGTTTCCGGCCGATTACAGTATGCCCTACGGCCCCAAGCAACCGTTTACGCCCAGCCTTGCTACTACTGCCAGCGGAGGTGCCTATGATGCTGCCAGCCTCAGCGGCTCTAAGACGTGTGGGCAGAGGGGCTGCCACGAAGATATCTACCGGGAATGGTCGGTAAGTGCCCATCGCTGGTCCTCAATGGATCCGGCATTTCAGGGCATCCAAAATGTGATGGCTAAGCAGAACGGGCCGGTATCCACACGCTATTGTGGAGGGTGCCACGACCCCATCTCGCTCTTTTCGGGAACAAAGAACATCTTCGCGGCGAACCTTACCACATTGGCAGGGTATCAAGAGGGCGTGTCGTGCATTGTGTGCCACGCCATCAAGAAGACGGACATTAAGGGTAATGCAAATTACGTAATCACACAGCCTCAGCGGTACATCTTCGAGCAGAAGCCCGGCGCGGTAGCGCGCTTTGCAGCCAACTTCCTCATCCGCGCGTACCCGCGCATGCACAACAAAACCTTCAACCACCGCCTCTTCAAGAGCCCCGAATTTTGTGCGGCGTGCCACAAGCAGTTCATAGATAAAGAGGTGAACAAAGTGGGGTGGGTGCAGCTCCAGAACCAATATGATAACTGGCGCAAGAGCCACTGGAACACTCCCCACAATCCCCGCAAGACCATCGAATGCCGTGAGTGTCACATGCCGCTCCAGAAGACCCGGGCGGACACGCTCGCCCGCAACCCGCTGGATTACAACCGTACACCCTTTGACGGCATGCACCGCAGTCACCGCTTTTTGGGAGCGAACCAGTTTATTCCGCCTGTGCTCAAACTGCCCGGGTGGCAAGAGCAGACTGCGCTCATTGAAAAGTGGCTACAGGGCAAAATAGATATCCCGGAAATCGCCGGCAAATGGGCTACCGGGCCGGCCGTGCCCATCTCCATTGACGCGCCTGCCGCTGTAACAGCGGGTACCACGGTATCCCTCACCGTAGGCATCCACAGTAACAAGGTGGGGCACGACTTTCCCACGGGCCCATTGGATATCATCCAATCCTGGTTGGAAGTGGAGGCGCGTGACGATGCCGGAAAGCTCGTATACGCGTCGGGGCGTTTGGATGACCGCCATTTCATCGAGAAAGGCTCCTTTATCTTTCGGGCAGAGCCGGTGGATCAGAATGGTAACCTCATCGAGCGCCACAATCTCTGGGAGATGGTGGGAGTGCGGTATAAGCGCTCCATCTTCCCGGGATTCTGGGATCACGCCGAATTCGCATTCCCGTGCCCGGCTACCTTTGCGCCGGCTCAGCCTGTGAAGGTGGCCCAAGCCGTCCACGTGAAGGTACCCAGCAGGTTCGTAGGCAACCTCCATATACGTGCGCGCCTGCGGTATCGGAAGATCGGGCAATTCCTGGTGAACTTCGTGTTCGGACCGAAATCCGGCATCACGTGCCCGGTTACGGACCTTTCTACTGCCGAGGCGGTGATCCGCGTGAATCCACCCACTTCGCGGTTGGCCACGGTTCGGTAGATTGCAGGCAGGGAGCCGGTCCCCGGTTTCCTGCCTGCGGCAATGATTGGAGTTCAAGATGATATTATCCGGAAATCGCCGCCGCCGACGCATTATGGTGACCCTCGCCCTCGCCATGATATTCCTTGCGGGTGTCGTGGCCGTGCTGGCTCTTCGGCCGCGCCCCAAAGAGTACATTCCTGGGGACAAAGTGCAGGGACTTACGGAGAGCCTGGCCCGTGAGATCCCTTCAGACTACCCCGGCATCACCTTCGAGAACGTTACGCAGGCGTCCGGCATCCGCTTCCGCCATTTCTGGGGCGCCCGCACAAGCCAGCTTCCGGAGGACATGGGTTCCGGTGCCGCTTGGGGAGACTATGACGGCGACGGGAGGCCAGATTTGTTCCTTCCCAATGAGGCAGGGCCCCTCACTCTCAGTCGCAATGAACTGGCTAAATCACCTGCCCGGTGCGCGCTCTACCACAACAATGGAGATGGCACCTTTACAGAGGTTACAGATCAGGCGGGATTGGGGAACCTCCGCGGATGGTACATGGGGGCCGCCTGGGGCGATTACGATAATGACGGGCGGCCGGACTTATTTGTATCCGCATACGGCACCAATCGGCTGTTTCACAACGATGGCAACGGGCACTTCACAGATGTCACGGCCAAGGCTCACGTGGGCGGCATCCCCGGCTTCTGGACGGGTGTTAGCTGGGGGGATTATGATCGAGATGGCTATCTGGATGTCTACGTGTGCGGGTACGTGAAATACCACAATCCCAGGCCGGAGGAGGTAGGAGCGCGGAGCAAACAGTTCGATTCCGATGTACCCTTCACGCTCAACCCTTCCTCCTATCCGCCGGAGCGCAATCTGCTGTATCACAACAATGGAAACGGCACCTTTACAGAAGTTGCCGCGCGCGCAGGTGTGGAGGACCGCGCAGGCAGAAGCCTAGCCGCAGCTTGGTGCGACTTCGACGGGGATGGCTGGCCAGACCTCTATGTGAACAACGACGTGTCCATGCATGCCTTCTACCGGAACCTGGGTAACGGCAAATTCCAGGACATTGGCACATCATCATGGGCGTGCGATTATCGCGGTGGCATGGGCATCGCCATTGGCGATTGGGATAACAATGGCGACATGGATATGTTCCTAACGCATTGGATTGCCCAAGAGAATGCCCTTTACCACAACATGCTGCACCAGCGCAAGGGAAAGGGTGCCCGCCAGCTCCACTTCATAGATATCAGCGACCAAGTGGGGCTAGGCCAGTCCACGCTAGATTACATCGGCTTTGGCACAGCCTTCCTGGATATAGACAATGACGGTCGGCTGGATTTGGCGATCGCCAATGGAAGCACCTTCGAACAGGAGGCCAATCATACGCTCCTGGTACCGATGAAGAACCAACTCTTTTGGAATGGATGTGGCCAATCTGCGTACATGGAGCACGGCGGCTCGGATCGAGGCTTTTTCGAAGTGGAGGACGTGGCGGGAGCCGCCCTCGCACAGCCGAACGTGGGGCGCGGCCTGGCCGTTGCAGACTTTGATGGCGACGGCGCCCCCGATATGATCATCACCCGCAATGGCGGCCCGCCGCTCCTTTTGCGCAATGTTGGTGGCGCTCGGAATAATTGGCTATGGGTGCGCTTGCAGGGTACACGATGCAATCGCGACGCCGTGGGGGCAAAAGTGTGGGTAACTGCAGGCGGTACTCAACAGATGCGGGTGATTGGATCCGAACCCAGCTACCTTTCCCAGGATGAATTGGCGGCACTGTTCGGATTGGGAAGGAACACCGAGGCGGAAAAGGTGCAGGTGTGGTGGCCAGATGGCACTACTCAGTCCTTCGCTCACGTTCGTGCCAGGCAACGCATCCGCATCGTAGAGGGCCGTGCCACGTGGTCCTTGGACTCGGGATTTCCCGCGGGCCGAAAGGAGGGGCATCCATGAACCGATGGGGCGTCCTCGCGTTGGTGGTGATGGCCGCAGTCGTAGGCATAACAGGCATCGTGCGGAGGGGGCGTTCATCCAGGTCTGGTGTAGAGCCCGGTCCTACGCCGGGGGCCATGGTTCGGCCGCTTTCGGAGGCCCATCGCCAACGCATCCTGCAGTTTTGGGCCGTTTACCAGCGCGCGTCCGAGGCCCGGCAGGCACACCGCTGGCAAGACGCTGTTGCCGGGTATCGCGAGGCGCTAGCCCTTCAACCGGACCATTGGGACAGCCTGTACTATTTGGGCACCGTTTTGATGGAGCTGAAGCGATATCCCGAAGCAGAGGAGGCATTCAAGCATCTTGCAGCTTCCGAACACACGGCTGCGCGGGGATACAGTGCTCTTGGCGAGCTATATTCCAACCCGAACGCAGGCGCGCTCTTCGATTTGCGCCGTGCGGCTAAGGAGTACGAATTGGCGCGGCAGAACAACGCCGATGAGTCCGGTTCGGTGTTGCGTTTGGGAGAAGTGGCGCTCGCCCAGGGCAACGGGACGCGAGCGGCAGATTACCTAGCGGCGGCCTCGCGAACGAATTTCAAGAGTGTGGAGGCATTCTTCCTGCGAGGGTATCTGGCCTGGCAATCAGGGCATAGGGAGCAAGCTGCGCGCTTCTACCGACATGCGTTGGAGCTCACGCTTGTGCAGAAGCCTCCCAAAGGCGTACTTGGCGAAGGGGACACCAAATTGGCCGGCCACGCTGCTATGGTGTTGCCCGGCCAGCACGGCTTGTTTGACGGATTTGTGGCGCAGCTCTGGCGCAGGCGCGACCCGTCCCAGGCGGCAATGGATGCTGCGTATCGGCGTCTAGAGGCGTTTATCGCCGGGCTGCCGAAGGCCGGCAGAATTGAACGCAGGTAGCTATTCCAACACCGCGCCGAACTTGCGCGTGCGGTGTTGGTAGTCTCGAATGGCTTCGATGAGCAACTCGCGGGTGAAGTCGGGCCAGGGCACAGGTGTGACCCAAATTTCCGCGTAGGCTGTTTCCCAGAGTAGGAAATTGGACAGGCGCTGCTCGCCGGCCGTGCGGATGAGGAGGTCGGGATCCGGGATATCCGGCGCGTAGAGGTGCCTTGCGATATGATCTTCGGTGATCTCGTCCGGCGCCAAGCGGCCCTCGGCCACGAGGTGGGCAAGGCATCGGACGGCATCCACGATTTCGGCCCGACCCCCGTAGTTAATGGCCAGGTTGAAGGTAAGACGGGTATTGGATGCCGTGCGCTCCATAGCTTCTTGGAACTCGCCGCGCAGATCTGCAGGCAGTTGATGGAGGCGGCCCGACACGCGCACCCGCACTCCCTTCTGAATGAGTTCCTCAATCTCGGCGCGCATGGCCCGGAGCATCAGCTCCATAAGGCCGCCCACTTCGTGCTCGGAGCGCCGCCAATTTTCCGACGAGAAGCCGTAGACCGTAAGGTACCGTACCCCCAGCTCATCTGCGGCATACACAATCTGCTTAAGGGTGCGGTATCCCTGCCAATGCCCTTCAAGCCGATCGAGCCCGCGCGCTTGGGCCCATCGGCCGTTGCCATCCATAATGATGGCCACATGGGCGGGGATGCGCTCGGGGTTGAGACCGGCGAGGGCGGCCGCACTCGCCGCGCTTTGTGACGCAGTTCTGCTCATTCCGTGGAGGCTCCGGATCGTCCCGGCTAAATCTCCATCAGCTCCTGTTCCTTAGCTTTAGTGGCCCGGTCAATCTCGGCGATGTATTGATCGGTAAGCTTCTGAACCTTCTCTACGGCACGCTTCTCTTCATCTTCACCGATCTCTTTGGCCTTGGTCATGGCCTTGAGGTGGTTGTTGGTGTCGTGGCGAATGTTGCGGATGGCGGCATGGCCTTGTTCGGCCTTCTTGTGGAGCTGCTTAATCAGTTCCTTGCGCCGCTCTTCCGTAAGGGGAGGTATGTTGAGGCGGATGGAAGCGCCATCGTTATTGGGGGTTAGGTTCAGTTCCGATTTAAGGATCGCCTTCTCGATGTGAGGGAGGGCGTTCCTGTCGAAGGGGGTGATGAGGAGCTGCCGCGGTTCTGGCACGGTGATGGAGGCTACCTGCTCAAGGGGCAATTCTGTGCCGTAATAGGCTACGCGTATCTCTTCTAACATGGCCGGGTTGGCGCGGCCGGTGCGGATCTGGGTGAACTCGTGCCGAGTAGCTTCTACGCTCTTTTTCATTTTCTCTTCGGCTTCACGCAACAGATCTTGGATCATTGTGTGCTCCTCCCAACTACAGTGCCGATGGGCTCTCCGAAGACGGCTCGGTGCACATTCCCCTCGCGGGAGAGATTGAAGACCACAATCGGCAGGTTATTCTCAGCACAGAGCGCGAAGGCAGTCATATCCATCACGCCTAGGTGGTGTTCGAGGCAATAGTCGTAGCTTACCTCGCGGAAAAGGCGGGCTTCCGGGTGCTGGTGAGGATCGGCGCTGTACACGCCATCCACATTGGTTGCCTTGAGCACTGCTTCCGCCTTGATCTCCAGGGCTCGCAAAACGGCGGCGGTGTCCGTGGAAAAGTAAGGGTTCCCGGTTCCCGCCGCCAAAATCACCACACGCCGCTTCTCGAGGTGGCGGATGGCCCGTCGTCGAATGAAGGGCTCTGCGAAGTTAGACATTTGCACGGCGGTCTGCACGCGCGTGTCCACTTGGAGCTTTTCCAAGGCATCTTGCAGGGCCAACGCATTTTGCACTGTTGCGAGCATGCCGATGGCATCTGCCGCCACGCGGTCCATGCCGGCCTCGGCGGCGAGTGCGCCCCGCATGATGTTGCCGCCGCCCACCACCACGGCCATCTCGATGCCTGCGTTATGGACACGGGCGATCTCGCCGGCAAGGTAACGTATTACTGCGGGATCGAGGCCGAACTCACGCTTGCCGGCGAAGGCCTCGCCGGAGAGTTTCAGCAGCACCCGCTTCCATCGTGGCGCGCCATCCATTTAGCCTTGCCCAACCACAAAGAGCACGAAGCGCTTGGGTGTGGCCCCATGTTCTTTTAGAAGTTGGCCCACCTTCTTACCGGGATCGCGCACGTAGGGCTGATCCACCAAGCAAACCCGCTCATAGAACTTGGAAAGGCGACCTTCCACGATCTTGGGGATGGCTGCCTCGGGCTTGCCCTCGTTGCGCGTAAGCTCCGCCAGCACCTCGCGTTCGGCAGCTATTACGTCCTGAGGGACCTCCTCCCGGGTAACATACTCGGGCTTGGAGGCTGCGATATGCATGGCTACGTTGCGCGCCACCTCACGCAGTTCCGCATTCTCTGGGTCCCCTTCCACTTCGAGGAGGACACCGATCTTATTCGTGACGGTATGGATGTACGTGGCGAGGACGGCTCCCGGGCGGCGCGGATAACGGGCGAAGCGGCGCACAACGATATTCTCTCGGAGGCGTGCCAATGCGTCGTCCAGGCGATGCCGTGCGGACACGCCGTTGAGGGATCGCTCCAGGAGTTCATCCACCGATGAGGCATCTTCCTGAGCGGCAAGGTAGGCCAAGTCGCGGGCCAGTGCTTGGAACTCTGAATTGCGGGCTACAAAGTCCGTTTCGGAGTTGAGTTCTAGCAGTGCAGCGGCCGCGTCGGTAGTTGCAGCAGCGATTACGCCATCTGCAGCGGCTCTTCCCGCACGTTTCTCGGCTCCGGCCTTCCCCCGCGCGCGGAGGATGTCTCGGGCGCGTTCCAGGTCGCCCTCAGCTTCTACAAGGGCTTTCTTGCACTCCATCATGCCGGCTCCGGTTTGCTCCCGAAGCTGGCTCACTAGTTGAGCGGATATCTGCATGGGGTTACTCCTGCTCCAGCCGATCCGTCAAGTCCGACGGATCTACACCATCTATATCTTCTGCGAGGGCTTCGTCTTCCAGGGCCGCCGCCCCTTCTTGAGCGAGGCGAGCCATACGCGCGTATTCATCCTCCTCTACCGGCGCCACGACGATATCAGAGGCGATCGGCGGGGCGGCAGCAAGGAGGTCCACATCGGGCTTCTCTTGGGCACCTTCGGGAACTTCACCCTCTTCTGGTGCCTCACCTTCGGGTTGGGCTTCGCGTTCCCACTCCGCCTGCTTCACCTCGATGATGGCATCGGCGAGCTTATTGCTAATGAGCTTGATTGCGCGGATCGCATCGTCATTGCCCGGGATTACGTAATCCACCTCGTCGGGATCGCAGTTGGTGTCTACGATTGCGATGACGGGGATTTCCAGCTTGCGGGCTTCGGCTAGGGCGATATGTTCCTTCTTGAGGTCCACGATATATACGGCATCGGGGAGCTTGGGCATCGTCTTGATGCCGCCCAGGTAGCGCTCTAGTTTATTGCGCTCCTCCATCAGATGCATGGCCTCTTTCTTGGGGAGCTTTTCCAGGGTGCCTTCGGCTTCCATCTTGGTGAGCTCATCCAACCGGCTAATGCGCTGCTGGATGGTGCGGAAGTTCGTGAGCATGCCGCCGAGCCACCTTTGATTTACGTAGTATTGGCGGCAGCGCGTGGCAGCCTCGTACACGGCATCCTGGGCCTGCTTCTTGGTGCCTACAAACAGGATGTTGCCCCCGTTTTGGGCAATCTCTTGCACAAACTGGTAGGCGGCATCGAACATCTCGATCGTTTGGTGAAGATCAATGATGTAGATGCCGTTGCGCGCGCCATAGATGTATCGCTTCATCTTCGGGTTCCAGCGGCGCGTCTGGTGCCCGAAGTGAACCCCTGCTTCCAGGAGTTCCTTCATCGTGAGGACCGGCACGGTGCTCTCCTTTGGTTTTGATTTCCTCCCGGCGCGTCATCAGGGGAGCTGCCGGCCTAGACCGGACCCAGCCGCCCCTCGGCGTCGGTGCGTATTCTCGCGAGCCGCTAGAGTATACCAGAGGGTATCCACGGTAAGCAACCGCCGGAGGCTAGGTGCTTCGGCGGTTGCCGGCGGTATTGAAGACGTACTATACCTTTTCTATAGTATTCAGGTTCGGGCGGGAACCATTCTCACGGGATCTGTTCTCACGGAAGAGCAGCGGAAAGATTATCGCGCACACGATCGTGAGGGCGCAGGGTACTAGGAATACGTTGGTCCAGTTCGTCGCCTTGGTAACCGGATCCGTGAATGCGTTGCCAATCCAACCGGTGAATAGGCTGCCCACGTAGCTCCCCACTCCCAACACTACCAGGGCGATGAAGCTCTGCGCCGAAGCTCGGATGTCGGCGTGTGCCACCTGGTCCACGTAAATGAAGCCCACGGTGAAGAAGAACACATAGCAGAAGCCATGGAGGGTGAGGCTGGCCACCACAAGCCATTTCAACTGAGGCATGGCGGCGCCTAGGGCGAAAATGATATACCGAATGGGCCACGCCAATATTCCCACCACCATCGTTTTGCGAACGCCCATCTTGGGGAGGAGATAGGGCAACAGCACGCCCATGACCACGATCTCGGCGATTTGGGCCAACGTCATCACGCCGGGGACATCCTCATGCGGAATGCCCATGCGCTGTTCCAAGAATGGTGAGGTGAGCACGTAGTAGAACTGCAATTCAGTTGCCACCACGAACGAGATGATCACGAAGATCGCGAAGTTGCGGTTCTTCAGAAGTTGCAGTGCATCCATGAAGGCCAGCGGATTCACGCCTTCGCGCTTGGGAGGTGTGTGGGGTAATCCGAAGCTGAACACGCCCAGAATAAGGGCCATGATGCCTGCAAGGAAGAGGCTATCGCTCATTCCCGCAGGGGTTAGGTGGGGCAGTTTATTGCGGAAGAGGGTGAGCAATAGGCCCGACACGATCCATCCGATGGTTCCCCACACACGGATGCCACCGAATTCCTTTTCGGCATCGCGCATGTGGCTAAATGCCAGGGAGTTGGTGAGGGCTAGGGTTGGGGCATACAATAGGGAGAAGATCAGCATCCAAAGGATCATGCCCCCGTACTGCTTCTGCGATGCCATCACCAGGAGGGCAATCCCCGCAAAGATTTGGAGGGTGCCCAGGAAGCGCTCCGTGGCAAAACGCCGGTCCGCGAGCTGCCCCGCGATGAATGGCGAGATAATGCTGGCCAGCGGCAGGAGGCTGTAAATCACGCCTAGCTGGTTATTGTCGAAACCAAGGCCCCCTTTGCTGGGGGGATTCGTTAGGTAAGCCCCGAGGACAGGGGCCCAGGCTCCCCAAATGGCATATTCCAACAGCATCATGGCGCTTAGGCGCCACTTGATGTTCAGGTTCATGAAGCGTTCCTCCCCGGGTGCGCGAAGCGCTGTGTGTGGGTAGTAACACTCTGTTCGACAGGCGAGCGACGATTACCTTCGCTGCGCCTGCACCAGAAAGGGTACACGTACGCGGGCACGCACGGGCGCGGGTAGTGGGTCATCTTCTTTGGAAGCACTTAGGGCCCAACGCGTGGCGGGAGACGTTGTCTCTACCGTCAATACGTGCATCCCCGGCGCAAGGCGTGACACATCTATGTTCCGCTTTATCCATCCTCCAGGCACGTCTGCTGCTACAATCCGGCCGTCTATGCGAATGTTGAAGCGTACGCCGGAGGGACCCAAACTGGTGAACTCCACGGGCATCGTGGTTGCGTGGATTCTCTCCATGGGTTGTGGGTGGGCAACGGCCACGACGGTGTCGGTTGGCGTGGGCCGATGGTAAAGGTCTACAAGCGCCCTTGTAAGGTTGAGATAGGTATAACCCCAGCCGCCCTCACCGCGGTAGGCACGCAGTCCTGGAACGGTGGGTTCGATGTCATTGCTAAATTCAGGGGTGTAGCAGTCTACGTATTGATCGTGCTTAGGGCCATACCCAGCATCCTTGGCCTGGCCGGCAAACTCATTCCATTGGCAAATCAGCAAGAAGTGGGGGCGCGTGTCCAGGGCAGTGCGGAACTCCTCTACGTAGGTGCTTCCGCCGAGGCGCCCCCGCGCCTGTGGGTAGGTCCATCCGCCATCCCCAAAGAAGGCAACCGTAACGGTAAGTGCTTCGCACGTGCCATTGTGATATGTAGGAATGGGATGGATCACGCCATCCATCCAAGACCAGTAGCCTTCTTTTTCTAAGTGGTTGAACTGGAGCTGGCTCGCCATCCAGCGGACGGTGAAAAGGCTCGTGTCTACGGGAGGTTGCCCATTGCGGATGGCCGGCCCGCCTCCGTTGAAGGGTACGATGAGCGGCTTCCCTTCGTAGTAGAGCCACAACCCCCGGTATTTCGGATTCATTACATAGTGATCATACACCCAGCGCATCTCTTCGTTGAGGGCCGTGGTGGTGGTTTGGGGGCCGTTATCCAACCCTAAAAGGAGCGTCACTTTAGGCACAGGGATGCCCTCGCGCTTCATACGGGCATACTCATCCAACATGGCACTGGTGCCGCGTATGAGCTCGTCCACATATGGCCCCCGTTCGGACCAGTGTTGCTTTCCCCACAGGTTATTGGACCAATCTACCAGCAGAAAGTCTACGCCTGCTTCCGTCATCCAGAGCGCATGTTGGCGGATGACGCGGCGGTCATAGGAACTGTAATTGCCCAGGATAGGCACCGCCTCGGCGGTGTCCCATCGCACGTTGAGGGGCGTGAACCAGGGTTCCCACTCCATGCCCACCAGATGGTTGGGGTCGGTACGATGCGCGATCTTCCGCGGGACTACGCGCACAGTTACCGTGTTGGAGTGGACGGCGCCCTTGGGCATGGGCAATCCTACAGGAAAATCGCTGGAGGGGGCGATGCCCGGCCAGCCTTGGATTGAGCTCTTCCACACGCCCTCGCCGGCGAGAGCGATGGCGTGGGCAGGTTCGCCCGCGTTCGTGGGGACGGGCCAATCTTGCGGCTTCACGGTGTATACCTCCCATCGGCTGTCCGTAGGGAGCAGATTGGCGCCATCCACCTGCAGCATCGCCAGGAAACCGGCAGGCCCCGTTCCGTTATGGGCTTCCACAGCGAGTATGTTGGTGCCTGCATGGAGAAATCGCCGGAGGCCGGTTGCGCGCTGAACGTGCTGGTAGTTGCTGCCCGACGCCACTTCGGAACCGTTCAGATAGGCGCGGAACACGTCGTCACAAGTAGCGATGAGGTTTGCGTGGCGCGGCACATGGCGGAGTGAGAACACACGGCGCAGATACACCGTTTGGCCGTCTGCTACAGTAGGAGCCCAAATCCACCATGCCGTCTGTTTGGGAGGAGTGGGGCGAAGGGCCACCTGTAGGCGCGCTTGGCCGGGATCGGGGAGGGGAAGCGTGGCGGATGCACGCCCGTGGGCGTCCGTAATCACTTGGGCGCCCCAACGGAGGCCGTTAAGATAGGGCCACAATTCCAGGCCGGCAACGGGCCGCCCACGGCCATCTGTGGCACGCATCATGATGGGCACCGAGCGCCCCATCCCCACGGTGCGGAGGCCACATGCAAGATGCAGTCGGATCGTTGCGCCATTAGCTGGGGAGTGCGCTAAAAGAGCGCCGGTCATCGCAAGCACCATAACAACGCCCATAGGGATGCCTCCAAAACAACGTTGTGCGTCTGTGCTAGAAAGAGAGAATGCCGGGTCCCCGCCGGCCCTTTGGCACGAGCTTCATGATGGCTTCGGCCAGGCGTGCGGCATCGTGGCGCACCACGTCCGTCTGGCTGATGAAGCTACCTCGGATGGGTTTGTATCCCATGGCGCGAATGCGATCCGTATCCGGCTCCACTAGGATCGCGCCACTCTGCCGGTACTTGTTCAGAAGCTCTAGGGTGGGTACGCCGGTGTTTACCATTACGTAATCGAATACGGGACGCTGGACGTGCACCGAAATGGCCTTCACATGGTCCGATGCGGAGAAGCCGTCCGTTTCCCCGGGCTGCGTCATTACGTTGCAGATGTAGACTTTCCGCGCCCGGGATTTGTGCAGGGCTTCCGGGATGCCGCGCACCAGGAGGTTGGGGATAACGCTCGTGAAGACGCTGCCCGGTCCAATGACGATTACATCGGCAAGGGCGATCGCCTCCAGCACTTCATCCAACGGGGATGCGTCGGGAGGATCCAGCCAGATCTTGCGAATGCGCTTCTTGGAGCTGGCGATGGTGGTCTCGCCCTGAAGTATCGAGCCGTCTTCCATTTCGGCCTTGAGGCTGATGCGCTTGAGCGTAGAGGGCAGCACCCGTCCACGGATGTTGAGGACGTGGCTGGTGCGGCGCACGGCCTCTTCAAAGTCTCCCCCACTAATGCCGCTCATGGCAGCAATGAGCAGGTTACCAAAGGCGTGGTCACGGAGCCCTTCGGACACATCGGGCCCGTGGAAGCGGTATTGAAACAGGTCCAGCATGGTGGATTCTGCATCGGCAAGCGCCACCAAACAGTTGCGAATATCGCCCGGGGGGAGAATGTTGAGTTGTGTTTGGAGCTTGCCCGAGGAGCCGCCATCATCGGTGACCGTGACCACGGCCACGATATTGCTGGTGTATTGCTTCAGGCCCCTCAGCATGGTACTGAGCCCGGTTCCCCCACCAATGGCCACCACGCGCGGACCTTGGGCGAGATAGCGGTTACGGTAAACCGTATCGGCGATGCGCGATCGGCCGCCTCCGGGGACGAGGGCCGAGCTGATGGATGAAGCCAGGCGATGCACCGATGCAAACACGAGCCCAAGCCCCAGAGCTGCCAGCGCCGCTCCTACCCAGAATGCTGCGGGATGGTGGATTACGTCCACACGTGCTCGTTGGGCCGTCCATCGGATGATTGCGTTGGGAAGCGCAAGGGCGTCCACAGGCCGGCCCTTCAACAGCAATCCGGCGCCGAGCAGCCCGATTACGATGCCGATGGCTGCCAATGCAATCCATCGCTTCACCCGCATGCCGGGGTACAGCCATTTGAATGAGGGAAGGGGATTGCTCATGGGGATGCCTCATCGCTTGGCCGCTCACGGTCCACATCTCGATGGAGGACGGCCACATAATACCCTGCCTGCTCAAGGCGGCGGGCAATGTCTTCGGCAATGGTTACGGAACGGTGCCGGCCCCCAGTACAGCCGATGGCAATGGTGAGGTACGCTTTGCCTTCACGCTCATATTCCGGAAGCGTGAACAATAGGAAATCCCCCAATCGCTGGAGATATTGTGTGGTGAGGGCATCGGCGTGGATAAACTCCGCCACCTCTTGAGAGCTCCCCGTGAGGTCTTTGAGGCGGGGATCGTAATGGGGGTTCACAAGGAAGCGTACGTCGAATACCAAATCTGCATCAATCGGGGTTCCGTGTTTGAAGCCGAAGGACTCGATGGTAACAATCAATCCCCGGCCTAGGGGTTCCCGTACGGTGGCGGAAAGTTCGGCACGTAGGCCAGCGGGCGTAAGATGGCTTGTGTCTATGAGCTTGTCACACCGTTCCAGGGCTTCGGCCAGCATCTCGCGCTCGGCGCGCACGGCTTCCAAAATGGTGCCGCGCCCCGCCTGAAAGGTAGGATGGGGACGGCGGCATTCCTTAAAACGACGCACAAGGATCTCATCGGACGCGTCCACAAAAAGGAGCTGCACCTCCGTTCCCGATGCAGCCAACGCATCCAAGGCCGCTGGAAGGTCGGCGAGGCATGGGCCGCTACGCGAATCTACCACAGCGGCCACGCGCTGCCGGTTCATCGAGGCGCACGTACGCACGAGGGCCTCCAGCAGATGAGGAGGCAGGTTATCTGCAGCGTAGTATCCCGCGTCTTCGAAAAAGTGAAGCGCCGTGGTTTTCCCCGCTCCAGAGGTTCCGGTGAGGACAATCAACCGCATAGGCGCCTCCGTAGCGTTGGCGGGACCAGGCTCACGCGTCCTCTCGGTGCTCCACGAGGATGGAGTTCAAGATGGAGCTGAGGATCCCCATCAGGATGGGGCCAAGGAGTGCCCCAAGAATGCCATGGACGTGGAAGCCGGGCACGGAATTGCCTGCGACGGTGAACAAAATCGCGTTGATCACAAAGCCCAAAAGCCCGAATGTGAGGATGTTAAGGGGCAGCGTGAGGATCATCAGCACAGGCCGAATGAGGGAATTGACCAGACCTATGACCACTGTAGCCCACACCAGGGCGGTGAGGCTGTCGTAGCTTACGCCGATACCCAAGTGCCCTACGATGGCTAGGGCAATGCCGCTGATTACCCAGCGCAGAACCCATTTGTTCATGGCATGTCCTCCTACACAGTCTACCCCTAATACGATGGCGGGGGGACATCAGGTTCAGGAAGGGAGCGGCACGGCGGAACCTTTATCGGCTGCGGCGTCCCTTGGACGAGAGGAGGCGGATGGCGTGGCGATACTTGACCACAGTGCGGCGGGACACGGAGAATCCTCGCTCGCGGAGCATGGCGGCGAGTTGGTAGTCGGTGTAGGGTTTGGCAGGGTCCTCGGTTTCGATGATTTCCTCGATGGCTCTCTTAACGGAGAGGCTGGTGTTGAAGAATATGCCAAAGGGAATAACCTCCAGGTTGGGGAGGCGCACGAACTTGCCTGCCGTGGCGCGGCTTACGGTACTCTCGTGAAGGCCCAACGCTTCGGCCACGAGGCTCCGCGTGATCGGCCGCAAAAATGCCCGCGAACCTGTTTCCAAATAGCCTTGCTGCCACTCCACAACGGCGCGGGTAATGCGTTCCAGAGTTTGGTTGCGCTGCAGAATGTTGGCGATCAGCCGATGTGCCCGCTCCACATACTCCACAACGTGCTGGCGCTGTTCAATAGGTAGATGGTTCTCACCGTTTTTGATGCGCTCATACTCTGCGCGGTAGGCAGTGCTTATGGAAAGGGACCTGGGGTCGGGGCCGGAGATCGTGATGTCGTAGCCGAACTCCGTGCGGGTGATGATGATATCCGGCCGGAGGGGAGCGCGCTCCCCCATCCCCGAATAATCCCACGGCGGCCGGAACTGGCTTGCAGGATAGGGATTGCATTGTTCGCGGATGAAGTCCACAATGTCCCTGGCCCGCTGCAGGGAGGTGTGCAGAGCGCGCGCGATGCGGCCGTACCGCTTATTCACCAGGTCCACGAAGCAGTGCATCACAGCCTGTTCGGCCAAAGGATTGCCCCTGCCCTCTTCTGCTAGAAAGCGAAGTTGAATCAGCAGGCACTCCTGCAGGTCGCGCGCTCCTACACCCGGCGGGTCCAAAGATTGGAGCACGCCGAGGATGCGCAGTACTGTGGCGGTGTCCGTGCCTAACTCCTCGGCAATCTCTTCAGGCGTGGCCGACAGCCAGCCGTTGTCATCCAGGGAGTAGACCAGGTAATCCGCAATGAAGTGCTCGTGCCTGGGGAGTTGGGCGTGCAATAGGGCAGACAAGTGCTCCTGCAGAGTGAGTTCGGCTTCCAATCCGCCCAGAACGTCGGCCGCGGGGTTGTCCTCCATATGGTCTGCGGGAGGCACAATGATCTCAACCTGGCCGTCGCGGCGATTGGTGGGCGGTGCAGGCTGGGCTTGAGAGCACCAGGGGCAGACGGATGGGTCCAGGCAATCTCCGTTGCAGGGGCGGGGGTTTTCCACCAACTCCAGGGCGGGGTTTTCCTGAAGCTCGTTCTCAATTTCTTGGGCGAGCTCGGACGCCGTCTGCTGGAGTATGGTGTTCGCAATAATAAGCTGCGGCACCACCTGCTGCGACGGGATTTGACGCCGTTCTTGCCGAAGCGCCACCGGCTGCCTCCTCGAGATTAGGCGGGAGCCCTCTAGGACTCAATCGAGCGCACGAGCGCCCTTAATTCTCGGCATATGCCTCCGCCGGCTAGAGCGGATGCCTTCGATACGAATGAAACCTTTGGGGATGCTACACGGTAAACGATGCAGCACGCGACACCGTTGAATTATAGCCTGCCTGGAGCTTTGTGTCAAATTGGGGGGCCCCCCTCCCAGCCTCCCCCGCGGGCGGGGGAGGAGGGAGTGGTGAGGAGTGAGGAGTGAGAATTCCGGGGGGTCTCTCAACGCTCACTACTCTTGCCTCGTTGCTAATGGGCCCCCCTCCCAACCTCCGCCGCGGGCAGGGGAGGGGGATTGTGGCTGTCTCTCAACGCTCACTCCTCGTCCTGAACTCTCTATTTTGCTCTCTCCTCACTCCTATTCTCTCGCTCCTAATATCCACGCAGGCAGGGGAGGAAGAACGTGGCACGCGGTAGGTCCGTTCGGATGCTGCCAGCAGTATCTTCCTAACCATCTCGGCGATGCGCAGGCTCGGCCCTCTCAGCATCTCGGCGGTTGTGCGTGCCAGTTCTTGGGCCAGTGTGATGCCCACTCGGCAGGTTCCGTCCTTGAGCAGGAAGAAGTCTTCATTCATAGTGAGGACGCGGTTCAGCACGAGGGAGAGCACGATACGATCCACGATGGGGCGTAGGGGTTCCAGGAGATCATAGACGAAGGAGGGGCGCCCGTCCTTATCTTCGTGGAGGATGCCGAGGGATGGGTTCAGTCCTGTGCCGAGGATCGCCGCGTGGACTTGCGTAGCGGCCACGGTATAGCAGAGGTTGAGTGCTGCGTTGATGGGGTCTGTGGCGTCCCGGTTCCCTGCGGATTTCAGGGATCGTCTACTCTCGAACGTTTGCCAGTGTGTCGGCACGGCCATGCATCCGGGGCGAGGTTTACGGAATGCCACGGGCAATCCTTTCCAGCAGGAGAAGTAGGCGAGTGCTGCTTGAGCTTCGGCCAGTCTAAGGGAGGCCAGAGATTCGGCATTCGTGATGGTTTCCTTATGGGAAGCGAGGGGGTGCTCCTCCATGATGAGGAAGTGGCATTCCTTGGTAAGCAGGTGGAGTGTCTTCTCTTGCCCTTCCAGTTTCTGGATAAGGAGATGCTTCATCAGATCCAGTCCGAGCTCCCCCTCCCCGGCCGTCCCCGCGAGCAGGGAGGGTGATCGCGTCATCTCCACTTGGAGCCTAAGCAGTCCTGGTTTATGGAGCCCTTCTGCCGGAGTGACTGCATAGATGGGGACGCCGTTCTGTGTGAGTGCGAAGACGGCTCTACCGTTCCTTATAATGAAGGCGAGTGCTTCGCAGGAGAGCATCCCGATGGCCCCGATGATGAGGAAGGATGCAGGGAGCTTAGGTGCATCGAAGGTACGGGTTTGCCTATTCCCCAGGATGCCGCTTCCGTCGGTGATGGAGAGAGCGCCTCGGTGCATACAGATATGGACGGGTCCTGTAAGCACGAGAGTTGACGGGGCAGGTGCAGGTGTGGTAGATTTGGGCTGCATGGGAGCCTAGACCTCCTGTGCCACGCCCCGGGGTGCTTGCCACACCGCCGGGGCATATGTGTTTGGTATCAGTTCGCCACCGCTGCCAAGGATTCCTCCCTAAGACGTGAAAGGTGAAGCGTAAGACGTGAGAGGCGAGAGGCAAGAGATCCCTCTCCGCTTCCTTCACTCTTCACCACCTGCATGCGGGGCTGCAGGAGGACCCCCACCCCATCCCTCCCCCGCACGCAGGGGAGGTTTTCGGAAAGGAGGTGCGCTGTGGCCCGCTAGAACGGGAATGCAGGACACATCCGGCGCTGCCTCGAAAGTCCATTAGGAATGGGGAAGCGGGGCGCGCCGAACCACTTTCGGGGGGCACCCGTCAGGACACCGGCAAAGTCGGCCCCACATCCTGCACCTGATGACTTCAGCCAGGGTAGACGGCACTCCATCGCGAATGTAGCCGTGCCGCACCAGATTCAGCAGGAAACATAATATGCGCCTGCCGTAGCATTCCCTGATATAATCGAACTTGGATCGCCAATCTGTATCATAAGCTCGTTGAACCCGGCATTCCCAAGGAGTGAGCTAAATGCCACGGAGAAAGAACGCCCAGCAAGCAGACTCGAACGGCGTGCGTGACTTCCGGCACGCGGACGCCCGGCGAAAGAACAATCCACCGGCCGGCATGGCGCCCACGTATGAAGTGCGCGAGCGGCAGGTGAAAACATATGCCTACGACCCGCACCTAGACCCTCAGCTCCAGTGGGCAGGCAAGGCCGAGCACACCTCGTTCGAAGTGGATGTCGTGTCGCTCCACATCCATGAGCGCATCTCGACGCGGGCGATTCTGGACGCCGTGCGCCGCCCTCAGCCCATGACGCCGGATCTCTTCGGCGAAACGCCCCTGCCCGCCGATCAGCAGATCGAGTTCTACCGGCACGAGGTGGGCTGGGCCAACCGTCTGATCTTGGGCGACTCGCTTCTGGTGATGAACTCGCTCCTGGTCAAGGAGGGCATGGCCGGCAAGGTGCAGATGATTTACATAGATCCGCCTTACGGCATCAAGTACTCCAGCAACTTCCAGCCCCGCATCGACCGCCGGGACGTGAAGGACAAGGACGAAGACCTCACCCACGAGCCGGAGCAGATCAAGGCCTACCGCGACACCTGGACGCTGGGCATTCACTCCTACCTCACCTACCTTCGCGACCGCCTGCTTTTGGCGCGGGAACTCCTCACCGAGAGCGGCTCCATCTTCGTCCAGATCAACGACGAGAACCTGCACCTGGTGCGCTGCCTGCTGGATGAGGTGTTCGGGCGGGAGAATTTCGTGGCGGTAGTGGCGTTTAGAACTCACAGTCCACTCGGCGTGAAGCTGCTTCCGAATCCTTATGACTATCTCCTTTGGTATAGCAGGAACAAAGCGGCCGTCAAGCACAGACCTCTGTTCACAGAGAAGAATGTTGGCGAGGGTACTCAATTCACGTATGTGGCGTTAGAGGATGGAACGCGTCGCGGCATGAGTGAGCACGAACGACAGAATTCAGGTGAAGTTTTTAAGAGCAAGATCTTGAGACTCAGCACGGCTCGATCAACAGGGTACACAGCAAGCTGTACTTTCGATTTTGAGTTCGAGGGTAGGATATTCCCGCCACCACGTGGCAGGAGTTGGAGGACTACACGGGATGGAATGAGGAGACTTGCCGAGGCTGAACGCCTTATCGCCACTGGTGCCTATCTCAACTACGGCCAATTTTTCGAGGACTTCCCACTCATGGAGCTATCTGGAACGTGGTCTGATGCATATACGGAGCTCGATAAGCGGTACAGTGTACAAACCGCCACCAAAGTCATCGAGCGCTGTATCCTGATGACCACCGACCCCGGCGACCTGGTCTTCGACCCGACCTGCGGCTCCGGCACCACCGCCTGGTGCGCCGAGAAATGGGGGCGGCGCTGGATCACCTGCGATACCTCCCGCGTGGCCCTGGCCATCGCCCGCCAGCGGCTGATGACGGCCAAGTTCGACTACTACGAGCTGCGCGACCCCGAGCGCGGCCCCGTCGGCGGCTTCAATTACGAGACCGTGCCGCACATCACGCTGGAATCCATCGCCAAGAACACCGAGATTGACGCCATCGCCGCCAAGTACCAGCCGCAGATTGACCGGGCGCTGGCCGACCTGAACCGGGCCCTGGTTGGGGCGACGCAGGTTGGCGCGCCGATGCAGGTTGGGGCGACGCCCGTAGGGGCGACGCTCGTTGGGGCGACGCATGCGTCGCCCCTACATGGATTACCCTTACGGGAATGGGAGGTGCCGCGCGAGGTGCCGCATCCCGTCTGGCCTGAGGAGGCGAAGCAAGCGTACGGGCGGCTGCGCACGCTGAAGAACAGTCTGCAAGCGGAAGATCAGGAAGAAACTCGGCGTTTGCTGGAGCTCATCTATCAGCGCACCGGGCACCGCTGGGAGCTGAACGAAATCCCCGATCCCATGCCGCCCGAGGACTGGCCCGCAGAAGCCAGAGACGCCCTGGCGCGCTTCTGGGAGCTGAAGCGCCAGAAGCGCCGGGAGATTGACGAGAGCATCCAGCGCAACGCCCCGCAGGAGACGCTCTACGACAAACCGCAGGTGAAGCGCGGGGTGGTGCGGGTCACAGGTCCCTTCACGGTGGAAGCGATTCCCGTCCCAGCGGTGGAGGATCCCACGGAGGCCCCCATCCCGCAATTCGAGGATTCCGTAGGGGTAGACCCCCGTGTCTGCCCAGGGCAACCACAGGGGGTTGCCCCTACGGCCGAACCGGGACGCATCAGCGACCGAGGTGGGGACTACCTGGCCTCGATGATTAACCTTCTGAAACAGCAGGGCGGCGTGCTCTTCCCCGGCGGCAAGAAGCTGGAGCTGACCAACTTGCGCCCGCTCAACCTGGGCTATCTGCACGCCGAAGCCGAAAGCGGTCAGAATGGCAATGTGCTGCGGGTTGCCATTAGCTTCGGCCCTCAGCATGGACCTGTGATCGCCCAGCAGGTGCAGGAGGCGATCCCGATCGCCAAGATGAACGGCTACCAGGTGCTGGTTTTCGCGGGCTTTGCCTTCGACCCGGAGGCTCAGGCGCTCATCCAGAAGGCGCCCGTGGCGGGCCTACAGGTGCACTTTGCCAATATTGCTCCCGATGTGTTGGTAGGTGATCTTCTCAAGTCCACCCGAGCAAGCCAGATCTTCACCGTCTTCGGTCAGCCCGATGTGAACGTGCACCGGCAGGGGGACGGCACCTATGTGGTGGAGTTACGCGGCGTGGACATCTACAACCCGCTAACCGGTGAGGTCCACTCCACCCGCGGCGACGATGTGGCTGCGTGGTTGTTGGACACGGACTACGACGGCAAGACGTTCCGCATTAGCCAGGCGTTTTTCCCGGGTGACACCGGCGCTTGGGAGAAGCTCCAGCGGGCGTTGAAGGCCCAGATTGACCCCGAAGCTTTTGAAAGGATGCGCGGTACTACCTCCTTCCCCTTCCAGCTCGGCGAGCAGGGTCGCATTGCGGTAAAGGTGATTG
>Ga0078972_1003453_pt1 | contig 47356 bp, 45 predicted proteins | sample YelNatPaOPGAMG01_FD_67568 | JGI IMG/M metagenome (GOLD analysis project Ga0078972, IMG submission 67568) | Hot spring thermophilic microbial communities from Obsidian Pool, Yellowstone National Park, USA - OP-RAMG-01 (SPADES assembly) (version 2) | ecosystem: Environmental > Aquatic > Thermal... | reverse complement strand
CAGCAGTATGACCAGTACGGCAACCCAGGTCAGGGCCAGCAAGACCAGTGGGGCCAACAGCAGCAGCAGAACCAGGGACAGCAGTATGACCAGTATCAGCAGGATCAGGGGCAGCAGGGTTCTGGTCAGCAAGGAGGATTTGCTCAACAGCAGAATCAGGGACAGCAGTCCGATCAGTACGGCAATCCTGCTCAAGGCCAACAAGGTCAACAGAGTCAGGGGCAGGGACAGGGGCAAAATCTGTTCGCTGGAGCACAGCAGATGGCTCAACAGCAAGTAGACCAGGCTATTGACCAGTTTGCCAGCAAGATTCCTGGTGGGCAGCAGTATTCCCAACAAGCAAAAAATGCAGTCTCCGGCATTCTAGGCAACCTGGAGAACGAGGCTGAGAAGCGCATGGGGAATCTAGGAGGACTCTTCGGTGGGAATCAGGGTAATCAGGGCTAAGAGGAGGAATCTTTCCTATGGCCGATCCTATTAGTGACATCAAAGGCCTGCAACCCGAAGTCAGGGCCAAACTGGAGGCCGAGGGGATCAAGAATACCCAACAATTGCTTGAACAGGCAAGAACGCCGAAGCAGCGTACCGAACTGGCCCATAAAGTGGGTACGACTCCAACCGTCATTAAGGAACTCGTCAATCGAGCTGACCTCATGCGACTGAAAGGCGTTGGGGGCGATTTATCGAACCTGCTTGAAGAAGCGGGAGTCAATAGCTGCAAAGAGTTGCAGCACCGCGTCCCAGAAAAACTGCATGAGAAACTGGTAGAGTTGAACGCCAGTAAACATATCGCGCATCACGTTCCGAACCTGGCTCAGGTGGCGGAGTGGATTAACGAAGCAAAGACCCTGGCCGCAACCTCACCTGAGTAATCGACTCCGCCGGAACCTTCCAGGTCATCTACATCCCTGGTTGTGAGCTATCTTGCTCACAACCAGGTTTTTTCCTTGGATAGATATGACGCTGACGTTTGTTTTTAGAGGGGCTGTCTGTTAAACTCTTTCAAGGGCAGTTCAGACCGTCAGCTTGCCGAGTTAGCGTATAGGACGGCTCTCAACATACCAGCGTATTTCGACATTTCCAGGTAACATATACTATTACTGTGGTTCAGCCACTATATGATAGTAGTCACATAGATCAGTCAGCACACATTGCCTACAACGCGGTCTCTCATACACGCAGATGCGCTGCCCATGTCGCAGCAAAGCTTTATGAAAATCATAAATGGCACGCGCATCTCGCGGCAAAAGCGCCTGGAGAAGATCATGAGCCGCGTCCGCCGTGACCTTTTTGCCAATCAGCCCCAATCGACCGGAGACGCGCCACACATGCGTATCAACCGGTAATATCGGTTTCTGACAGCTAAATAGCAGAACGCAGGCAACCGTTTTTGGGCCAACCCCGTCAAAGCGGCTGAGCCACGCCATTCCCTCTTCCACAGGCAGGTCACGGAGAAAATCCAGGTTGAGATCGCCACGCTCTTCAGTAATCTGGCGCATGATGGTTTGCAAACGCGGCGCTTTCACTTCGGGCCAATTGACATTGGCAATTGCCTCCTGCACCTCTGCCGTTGGTGCATCGCGTACCGCCTCCCAGGAACCAAAGCGGTGCAGGAGATTGGCATATGCCGCTGCCGTCTGCTCGTCGCGGGTGCGGTGCGACAGAATAATCTCCACAAGCATGCTCATCGGGTCTTTATCGGAGAAAAGCAACTCACCATACAGTGCCGTGAGTCGCGCTGTGACTTCCCGCGCCTTTGCCGCTAGCACCTCCATGTCATTGATTGGATAGCCATAATCGGCGGAATTGCGCCTCTGGCGTGTAGCACGTTCACGTCTGGCAGGCTGCTCCACAATATTCATCTTTCTACTTGCTACCCAGGTTCACGACAATAAAACAGGTGGATGATTGAGTGCTATTTGTTCACAACAATGGGAAGTCGCATCCCTGCCTGATAATGACCGCGCATCTGGCAGGCAATTTCGTCACGACCTGCCGCTGAGAACACAAAATTGAGCTTGATGGTTGAACCAGGTGCAACCTGTTCAATCTCAATCAGGCGATGCACATACTGCACATCCATTGGCAAGGGGGAACCATCCGGCTTATCGGGGAAAATAGCAAATTCGTGAACGGATGGGCCACGATTGGTCACTACAAAATAATACGGCACACCGACTTTGAAGGTTGTTACCGTAGAATATATCTTAAAGTCTACCAGTGTCACAAATACTGTTATCGCTCCAGCCGTCGGCGTCTCATCAATATGAGCAAACGAGACGGTATCGCCGCCCAGACCAGACATATCCGCCATATCTGCCGTACTCTGAGCAGATGGTTTGCTCTGTCCGACAGATGATATGTTTATACCGTTACAGGCCGCAAGCAACAGCACCAGAGCCAGCAGCGTGGCTTTGGCCGCTAAGCGTAAGACTACCACGCTACTCCACCTACCTTTTCTGCTCATCCTCAGCAATGTCCTTTCATCTCTCGGAAAACAATCCAGGATAGCCTGATAAAAGGTACCCTGTCTCGTGCATGACCTATTCTACCATATGCATCCTGTGTATGAAAAAGTCGGCTCCGGCATGAGCCAGAACCGACCACGTAACCTCAACAATGCTCAGCTTATCCAGAGCCGATCTATTCTGTACGCAGCGCAACGATAGGATCCATGCGGGCGGCACGAGCGGCAGGATAGAGGCCGAAGACGATGCCAACTGCTGCCGAGACAGTGAAGGCAACCAGAGCAGGAACAGGGCTGGCAACAAAGGGGAGACCGAAACCCAGCGTGAGCGCCAGACCGCCGCCCAGACCAAGCACAATACCAATAACGCCACCAACCAGGCTCAGTAGCAAGGCTTCCAGCAAGAACTGGTTACGAATATCGCGGCGGCGTGCCCCCAGGGCCATGCGAATACCAATCTCGCGCGTGCGCTCCGTCACCGAAACCAGCATGATGTTCATAATGCCGATACCGCCGACCGCCAGCGAGATCGTAGCAATACCAATCAACAAAATCGTCAATTCTATCGAGCTTTGCTGCGCTGATTGCACAAGCTGATTGCCATTGAAGACCTGAAAGTCATTTGGCGGATCACTTGCCGCCAGGCGAGCTGCACGCGCCGCCGATGAAGCACCACTGCCACCGGCTCCTCTACCAAATCCACCGGCTCCTCCGCCAAATCCGCCGCGACCCGCTCCCCCACCAAACCCGCCACGCCCCGCTCCTCCGCCAACCACTACAGGGCCACCGGCTCCAGGGAAGGTCGAACGCGGTGACGTCGAACTGCCTTGCGAAGGATCAGGGCCGGGCAAATGATGCCGCTGCCTGAGTACGGTGATGATGGCTTGCTCCACCGTACTCACGTTGTTCACACTGTCAACTTGCACTACTATCTGACTGACATACGTTTGCGGGTTCAGGCGTTCGTCGGCTGCACTAAAAGGGACAAAGGCCACATCATCAGCATTCCCCAGCCCCTGCGTTCCCTTCGGCTGTAAGACGCCAACAACCTTAAATAACTGATCACCAACACGGATCGTCTGCCCTATAGGATTCACCAGACCGGTCGGGAAAAGATTTTGTGCCACCGTCTGTCCCAACACGATGACAGGAGATGCCATCTGCTCGTCCTGCTCAGTGAACCAGGCCCCCTGGGCAATCTGCCAGTTCTCAATTGCTTGATAGGCAGGATAGACACCGCTCACTCGTGTGTTCCAGTTCTGATCGCCATACACGAGTTGATCCGATACACTCAAAACAGGGCTGACATTGATGACATGTGGCACCTGTACCAGCGCGTCGGCATCTCCTTGTGTCAAAGTCTGGCTTGTGCCTGCCGCGCTGAACGCGCCATTGGATGAGGCAGCACCAGGCGAGATTGTTAAGACATTCGTTCCCAGGGCAGCAAAACGCTGGCTCTCACTTTGATTTACGCCCTGTGTGAGCGTCACGACTGCAATAACTGCGGATACACCAATAATAACACCAAGCATGGTCAGCAGAGAGCGTACACGATTAGCGCCTAAAGCTTCCAGCGCGCTCTCCATCAGCGCGCCTCGCCCCACTCTGCCGCCCTTACTCATATATGGAGCCACGGGTATCGGCGCGCTCGCGGACGCAGGTTTTATCAGTTTCGTTTCGGGAGTCTCTGTCTTGATTGCCATTACACGCCCCCAATAATTAGTATTTTGAATGGCCAATCTATAAAAATAGCCTCTATAATTGTCATGGTAACAGAAAATTTGCCAAAAAATGTTAAGATGTTATGAAGTTTCTTTGCAATCTACAAAAACTCGCTTTATTGGTACTATTAAGAATGCTTTGTGCCATCGGGCATAATAGCATGCGAGAGTGACTTCGCCTGCGCGAAAGAGGTGCTGCCAGGATTAAAAGCATCCTTCATATCGGCCCCCGTCATATCCGCTCCTGTCACTGTCATATTATGCAACTCAGCACCCGCCAGATCGGCTGCACGCAGATTAGCATCCGTGAAATTCGCATAACTTAATGTCGCATAGCTCAAGTTGGTGCCTTGCAAATCGGCATCTGTCAGGTCGGCCCCGGTCAGGTCAGTATCACGCAGATCAAGCGAAGCTAAATTTGCACCACGTAGATCGGCACCCACCATGCTAATAATATGGTAGTCATTATTAATCAGCTTTGTCTGATAGAGGAAGCGCATCAATATACCTTTATCGTCTCGATTGAGTTCCTGTAGTATCACTAGCGTTTGCGCCTGCGCGCTGACTCTCGCCGGGTCCGTGATTGGAGCTGTCAGTAGCTTATTCTGTACCATCAATGTGCTAATATTGTTTATGTAATTCGTCACAAGCGTCTGCTGCTGCTGTGCTTGCGCAACCTGACGTGCCACAGTTTGTTGCTGCACCATACTTTGCCGCTCCAGCGCATTTTGTTGTAGGAGTAACCACAAGATTCCCGCCAGCAACACCACTATAAGGCTCAACAAGAAAGGCGTAATCCAGAGATTCCCCCCCTTTGACACATTACCGATTTGCTTCTCATCCATATAACACCTCTTTATCAGTAGATAAGCTATTAACTTCGGATAAACTGCTCTTTTCATCAGGGTAGTATCTATTTCATATGCATATAGTATAGCACAATGCGTCATCGCAGTATGTTTGTCTATCTCTGAAATTGTAGTAGATGAATGGGGCAAATTTGACAGGCTTTTTTTCACGTACAGCTTGCTAATAGCTGAAGCTCGCGCCAGCAGGTCATACTCGCGCAAAAAGACAACAGCATATATGTAGTATCAAATTCAGCATAAAAAGTTTTAATTGATTTTAATAAAAAGATACCGGTAATTACGAACTTTCCTTCTCAGGAAGAGTCATCATCTTTTCTCTGGTGGTAACAGAACGGCGGCCCAGCATGTAATAGAGCCACGCAGAACGTCATAAAGACGAGGGCACCGTATTTCTCGAGGACACGCACCATCTGATGTCCATAAATGGCAACTAGGCCCCACGATGTCCCAGTACGGCACGTGCGAAGATCATCTGTGACGTCCCGGTCTTTGCACCGGTAGCACTGACTAGCCTATGAAGAAGGGCAGCCAGCGCTGCTCCGAGGGTGATAGCGATGGCACTATCGACGAGTCCAAGCTGTCCCTGGCTCAATCCCACTGTAAGAGGTGCCCCGACAACCAGCGCACCTGTCAACAGCGAGACGTAATTTACCATTGCACCCGCCCAAACCAGTGCCAGCTCGCGCGGCGTACCATGCCGCTCTTTTGCCGGAACAGGTTCCATACCACGCCGCTCGACCTTGAGAAAATCATCGGATTCGATGCCGCGTATGCCGAAAAGATCAACTTCCTCTTGCTGCATCTCTTTTAACCTCCACCAACAAGTGTGACAATGGCAAGCCTACTCCCATGACGCAGTTCGGTCTTGCCGTAGCTATCACGAGAAATAATCATGCCGTCCAGTTGTACAACCACGTGCGTCGGTACGATACCGAAGTCATGCAGAAGTGTGGCAACTGTACTGCCTACCTCTACTGTGTAGGTCTGGCTATTCACATTGATAGTAATCGCAGCCGACGGCGCAGTGCCACAGTGATAATCTCTGCACCGCTGGCCTCGATGGCAGCACGCATCACCTCCAAGGAGCGGTATTTGCCAGTGCCAAGCATCAGTCGTGAATGGAACTCGCGTGTACCAATGCGCAGGGAATCCATAGCTTGCCTTACCTTTCTGTCATCGAAGCGGTGACTGGCCCGTTTGCCGCAAAGCGCGCGGGCGCGATGGGTTCACAGCGAACCCACAATACTAGTAGAGATGCCATCGATACCTGCTGATACCAAAGCAGGCAGAGCATAGATACGCTCTTTGCGTAAGTCAAGCTGGGGAAGTTCGTGTATAAGGTAGGGTGGACAGCAAACATGTCCCACTGCTGATACCACGACTCTATTGATACTGAATGATCCATACTGCATTCCCTTCGCTGGCATTACCCAGATCAGGTTCCAGGGTCCGCCACATACTACGGTGGCGTTCTCAGCCCGGCTATACCGAACTCCCCTAGCAAACGATTAAGAGGATTTCATTTGTGAAAAATTATAGCATGCAGGATGTGTGAAGGCAAGGCTCATATCCTTATTTCTAGAGCCTCCACAACCCTTATAATGGCATAGAAAGAATAGTATCATAAAACAGCAACTCGAACTCGTGGCTCAGGCGCACAGCCCGCGTGATGCGTCGGTGCTGCTCCAGCGTGGTATAGCGGCTTAACAGTACCTGATCTACGGGAGCAATGCGCTCGCCAATGGCGTCATGGGCCGAGAAGAACTCGACCTGTGAAGCGCTCAAACCATAGTTGCACATTAAGGCGGGAACGATGCGCTGACAGATTTGCACGAAGATATCCTCGCTGGCACTCACGGCGGCCAGCTTCTCTTCTGGCGTGCCGTAAGCGAGCATCCAGTAGAAAAAATTCGTCAGCGCCATGCAGCCTGCTACCGGTTCAACCGCATCAAAATCGGCTCGTGTCAGCCCCAGCGCCTCACCAAAACGCAGAAGCAATTGATAGCCGCCGATTTTTGGTATGAGCTTGCGCAACAGCAGCTCCTGTACATCCAGGTCAGGTGACGCAACAACAGCCAGCGCGTCCAGGCGATACGCCTCACGCACCAGCCACCAGTCTTGCAAGGCAAACAGGCGCAGGCGTGCAACCTCTAACGTACCCTCCTCAATACGCTGCCAGAGCGGATGATAGAGCAGGCGTTGCCGCAACGCGGTCAAATCCTCGGTTAACATACTATCGGCAAAGCTCACCTGTTTGCCCTTTCCAGTATTATTGTCGCTCCTCTATATGAGTATGCAGCCGCTTGCGCTTAGCAGCATTCACAGCAGCAATAGCGGACACCGTCACGGCCACAACCAGAGCGACGATGATGATAATAAAGATAGCAAGTTTACCCCCGGTTGAAATAGCTAACTGTGCCAACGTGAGCAACATGGTTTCTCTTCCTCCAGCTCATGGCTTACTGATTAACGGTTTCAAAGCCGGATAAAGCGCCTGATAGGTTGCATAGGTTTGTCGATAGACTTCAGTCGTCATATCTTGCGGCGTGGTACGCTCGACGACACGCACTGTCTGGGCGCATGCCTCCTGCACCGAACTATAGACTCCGGCGGCGACACCGGCCAGCAGAGCGGCCCCAAAAGCAGGCCCTTCGGTAGCGTTGGTGATGACAAGTTCAACACCCAGAATATCAGCAATAATCTGCCGCCAGACAAGACTTCTCGCCCCGCCACCGGTGGCCCGTACCTGTTCCATCTGTAGCCCTTGCTCCTGAATAATGCTCATGCAATCCTTGAGACTAAATGCTACTCCTTCCAACACGGAGCGAATAAGATAGCGTCGGTCGTGACTGGCCGTCAGACCAATCCAGCCGCCTCGCGCGTAGGGGTCGAGATGGGGCGTGCGTTCTCCTTGTAGATAGGGAAGAAAGATCAGTCCTTCACAGCCCGGCGGCACACTGGCGGCCTCGCGCGTCAGCACTTCATAGGCATCCTCACCCGTCCAGCGTTCCAGCGCACGCTCTGGCAAGCCAATATTATCGCGCACCCAGCGCAACGAAAGGCCTGCCCCTTGCGTGACGCCCATCAAATACCACGCCTGGGGTACGGCATGGTTGAAGGTATGAATACGCGGAGTTGGCCCAGAGGTATCTACCTGCGGCGTAGCAGCATGGGCCAGCACCACGCCACTGGTACCAATCGAGACAAGTGCCAGTCCTGGTACGACCACACCGTTGCCCACCGCGCCACAGGCATTATCCGCGCCGCCACCGGCCACAGGCGTGCCAGCGGGCAGCCCGGTAAGTGTAGCAACCTCTTCCGTGATCTTCCCGGCTACGCCATCAGCAGGCACAACCGGCGGCAGTAGCGATGGCTCCAGTTCAATCGCTTCCAGCACCTCTTGCGACCAGTGGTCATGCTTTACATCAAACAGGCAGGTACCGGCGGCATCGGAAATCTCCATCGCCATCACGCCCGTGAGCAGGTAGCGGATATAGTCCTTCGGCAACAACATCGTGCGTGCTTGCGCAAAAATCTCAGGCTCATTATCACGAATCCAGAGCAACTTGGGGGCTGAGAAGCCGGTCAGAGCGGGATTGCTGACGTATTCTATCAGTTTGCTGGCACCCACCTTTTCGGTCATCCAGCGACTCTGGGCATCACTACGTTGATCGGCCCAGATAATACATGGGCGCAATACCTGCTGATGAGCGTCAAGCAGCACCACGCCATGCATCTGACCGGAGAGTCCCACGCCACATATATCCGCCGGTTGCACACCCAGCTTCGCCGCCCCTGCCAGACACGCGCGAATAGCCGCTACTGTGGCTTGCCACCACTCAGCGGGATTCTGCTCCGCCCAACCGGGACGGGGATGATAGAGAGGATAATCCTCGAAGGCATCTGCAATTACATGTCCATCTTCAGCAGCGAAAAGGGCCGCCTTTACACCAGAGGTGCCGAGATCAATACCCAGAAGCGTCTGCATGGTGACTTCCTCACTTCTCACAAAAATACGAAACTCTGCCCTTGATTGTACGCCAAAATCGCCGCCTCGTCGAGATAGGAATTGGCTCACCACACCTGTGCGGTAGCCTGATAAGCAGCAGAACAGACGCGGTTCACCAACCCCTACCGATGGCTACAAACTCAAAGCGATCAACCTTGTAGCCTTGCGCTACTAAAGTGTACAATGACCACGTATCTTGCAGTACACGCTTTTCCGGTCATAAGATAACCCCGGACTACCAATCAACGTTGATTTCGTTGCAATAACGGCTTTTCACCGTAGAAAGGACTACACATCATGAACAGTAGCGTCCTCAAGGATTTTCGCCTCGATCTCAGCGAACTCACGTACACCGGTCACGATCTGGTGCGCCCCGAATCCATCATTGCCACCCGCGACGGCACACTCTATGTTTCCGATGGGCGCGGCGGCATCACCCGCATTAACCCGGATGGTTCACAGCAATTTCTCGGCGGTCTTGGCGGCGAACCTAACGGACTCGCGTTAATGGACGATGGCTCTATCCTCGTCGCCAACATCGGCACCGGCACTATCCAGAAACTCCTTCCCGATGGTCACGCAGAAGAATTTCTCACAGAGATCGATGGAGTGAAGGTTTCCAGCGCCAACTATGTCTTTATCGATAGCAAAAATCGGCTCTGGCTGGCTTTCTCCACCCGCGAATCTCACTGGTGGCCCGCCGCTGCCAGCCCACGCCCGGATGGCTACGTGGTGCTGGTCGATGAAAAGGGGCCACGCATCGTCGCCGATGGCATCTATTTCACGAACGAAGTGCGCCTCGATGCTAAAGAAGAGTACCTCTACGTCGCTGAAACCATGAAAAGTCGCATCGTGCGCTATCCTGTGCGACCGGATGGAAGTCTGGGCCAGCAAGAGGTTTTCGGGCCAGATGGCCTCGGCGTAGCAGCTTTCGTCGATGGCTTCGCCTTTGATGCCGAGGGCAACATCTGGGTTACAACAGTCCTACGCAATGGCGTCGGCATTATCACTACCGACGGTGACTACCACGTTGTTTTCGAGGATGCTAACGAGCCACTGCTGGCAACCTTCGAGGAGAAAATTGCCACCGGTAATGCCCAACCCGCCGATATGCTGGCAACCGCCGGAAAGACGCTCCAGCTCATCACCAGTGTCACCTTTGGCGGGCCTGATCTGCAAACTGTCTATGTCGGCTCGCTCGGCATGAATCGACTTCCGACTTTCCGCTCGCCGGTAGCCGGTCTACCAATGAGGCACTGGAAATAAACATAACCGGGCAAGCGTGAGGCATCGTCCCATAGTAGAGACGATGCCTCATGCTTGCCCGGCCTGATATTACTATCGGCACAGTGTCTCATTTTATCGATCAGAAATCAGAAGATCATCTTCGATATCAAGATGGTCTTCATCCTTCTGTTTGGAAGGGATCAACTGCTTAGCAGTGTCTTTCAGCGGCTTTGCCGCTATTGTAGGCGGATGATGCACGTGAGCAATCACCCATTGCCCTGATAAATCGGCGAAAATAACGGCGATAATACCTCCCAGCAGGCTTACAAGTATGTAGAGCAGAGCGGGGAACCAGTTGCCATGCAGTACGAGCAGGACATCCCCCAGCACAAAGGAACTGAACGTCGTGTAGGCACCGAGAAAACCAACGTTAATAAACAGGCGACGTGTTGGCCCCACCAGAAAAGTGGCATCTGCCAGCGTGGTCACAAAGGAGAGAATAAAAGCACCCGTCACGTTAATGATAAGAATGTCGTAAGGCCATCCCTTACCCAGCGCGCTCTGAATGCCGATGCTGAGCCAGTAGCGTGAAATAGTCCCCAAAAAGCCGCCGCAAGCCACCGCGAATAATCGCCGACGGCGTGAAAGTGTGCCAGCCATCAGAGGAATCCTCCTATCAGCAGGCCAAGTAGAGCCGCCACCCAGCCAAGTAGTACACTTCCGCCCAGATAGAGGATACTGCGTACAGTGCTACCACCACGCCCCAGTTGTACCCCTTCCCAACTCATCGTGCTAAAGGTGGTGTAACCGCCTAAAAAACCGGTGGCCAGTACCGCCTGCGCCGCCAGACTGAGGAGCTTATGCGTAGTCAATGCCGATAAGAAGCCAATCACAAACGCACCCGATATATTGATGATAAATGTACCGAACGGGAATTGCGTGCCCACGCGCTCGGCAATAAAGCGTCCTAACAAATAACGAGCCAGCGCGCCTGAGCAACCGGCCAGACCGACGAGGCCGGTCAGGGTGAGCGATGATACCGTCATGCGTTGTTCCCTCCATGCAGAATCTGCACGGTGGAAACGGTCATTGTACCACGCTGCACCAGTTGGTCAAGCAGAGGCAATAAAGTGGCCACCTTCTCCTCACGCTCGACCACATCTATAATGAGCGGAAGATCGTTAGCGATGTCCGGCAAACGCTCGGTAGAAAGGTGATGGCGCGGCCCAAAACCCTCAATGCCACGCACGACTGTGGCCCCCATCACGTCTTGTTTTTGCAGCAGTTCGAGAATAGCACGATAGAGCGGCTTGCCCTGCCATTCTTCGGCTTCACTAATAAAAATACGAATGCGCTTTCCTATCATGTTCGTTGTTACCTGATATGACATGAATCTTTGTTAGCCCTCTACAAGCACACGTAAGAGATCGGAGCGTCCCACCACGCCTACCAGTTGCCCTTCAGCATTGACGACAGGCAAAAGCTTACGGCGCGTCGCAATCATTCTCTCTATCGTCTCTTGCACGGTGGTCGTATCAGTCACGGTCACTACCTCTCGGTTCATCAGATCAGCCGCCGTAGCAACCGTGCGCTGCGAAGAATGCAAGGCTCCCGTTAACGGGCGTTTTGGCCTGCCACCAGCCCAACTGGTTAATAAAGCGAGCAGACCGGGGCGCATCTCTTCCTGTAAACCGGCTAGCACGTCAACATCGCTGATAATGCCCTGCACGCGCCGCTCTTGATCGACCACCAGCACCCGCTTGAAAGGCGACACAATCAAAGCGTCGATAACCTCCGGCAATGGGGTCTGTGCATTTACCGTCTCAACATCCGTACTGACAAATTCAGCAATCGGACGTTGCTGTATGGCTTCACGCGATAACGTACCGGTACGCTGTAAGGGCCGCGTCCCACTCGTAGTCTGTGTATTCATCAGTGGACTGGTCACAATGATCTGCAAGAGGTCCGCACGCGCCAGCATACCCAGTAGCACACCTTGCGCATCAACGACGGGCAGACGCCGCAAACCTGTCTCGATCATAATCTGCGCCGCCTCGCGCACCGACATCGTCGGAGCTACCGTGCGCACCCGCCGATTCATCACATCCTGCGCTGTTAGCGTGCTACGCCTAGCCTGCTCCAACGGGGCCTCCACGGCATCCGCCGTCTGAGTATCCAACTCCAGGGCCGTGCGCACCAGACCTCGCCGCATTGGTAACACCCCTACCCTAATCAGATCACCCGTGCTGATAATACCGAGCAAATGCCTCTGCTCATCAACAACAGGGATGGCTCGAAAAGACGCCTTCAGCAAAAGATCGATAACGGTCGAGATCGGTGTATCCGGTGATACTGTTGTCACCAGCGTCTCCATCACCTGCTGCACAAGCAGCTTCGTCGGTATGCCACGCCGCCGCGCATGTGTGTACTTAAGAACCTCGACCTCTTGTAGCGTTATTAATCCTCCACTCACCATCTCTTGCAGGTGTGGCAGCAGCCGCCGCACACGTTCTGGTTGATCGACTACCTGAATAATAATTGGGGCATCCGATGACCAGTGCAGTCCTCCCTGCTCATGGAGCCGCGCCCCTGCTCCATAACCAGCGACTGCTCTGGTAGCCGTGGCCCCCGCACAGCCCTGCTCACGCAACATTTGAATGATCGCCGCATATAGCGGGGTACCTTGCCACTGATCAGATTCACCGATATAGATTGTCAATGCTAAGGCTTTGCCTTGCCGTAACAAGCTCATTGCGAACACCCCCTTGTGACAAATACGTGCTTCTACTATACCATAGCCATACGTCGAGAACGGATTGGCACAGCAAATGGCCTCCACTTACCGTTGTTACACATCTTTGTGCAATACGGTCAGTAGAGGCCATTAGCGCTTTTGCAATATGCGAGCCTCATCGCAAGGCGAATTTACCTGTAAAGAGTATATCACAGGAGGGAATAAAATTCTAGTGTGGAGCTTCAGCAAGCTTGCGGCGCAAAACAATGAACCACACTCCAGGTCGCCACACGCTCCACGAAAACTTCTCTATCCCCTCAGCATCTCAGGTGGGTACTCCCTTCTTGCATAGAGTCAAGTCACATCACTACGCAAAAGTCCCACTTTGCTTATCAACATAACGCTGCTACGTTGCTATATGTACATGAGACGATGCGCTTTAGACCACAACAGTCAAAGCGAATAGGGGGAAAGAGAAATCGTTGCTCATGCTCGGCGTGTAGCGCGCTTTCACTGCTCGCAACATCGAAACACAGGCATGGCTCTACCTCCGCTAAAAGAGGCGGAGTAAAGGTTTTCTCCAAAGATTGAGAGTACTTATTATTTTGCATTACGCAAAACAGAAGGAGTCCTTGTTTGCATGTTGAAACATCTGCTTAAAAGGTGGTTCCTTATTCCTCCTTTACTACTCATAGTGGTAGCAACCCCGCTACTTTTCCTGCGACCTCATTCAGGTGCGCAGGCATCACAAAACGCAGTGACGGGGATTCATCACTACTTTTATGACTTTCCTAACGGCTACATGAACGTCTATGACATGGACAACAACTTTAGTCTTGTCCAGAGTGTGCAGATTCCGACCGTCAATGTGCGTGGTGTAGTCTTCGACCCGCATAGCGGGATGCTCTATATCAGCGATGGTGGGAACGGTGGCATAGACGGCAATGGCAGCTTGATCAAATACAATCTGGTCACGCAACAAGTTGTCTATAATGTAGCATACAGCTTCGGTGTAGATAGTCTGGCAATTACTCCAGACGGTAAAACCATCTACTTACCCGATGGCTCGCTGTCACCAGATGGCACCTGGCACATTATTAACCCGGCCAACGGGCAGGTCACAGGCACAATCTTGACTATTTCTGGCCTCGAACCACATGATACTGATATGAGTGCTAATGGACAGTATGTCTATATGGAAGGCGTAGATAATCCTTACATCTGGGTAGCTAATACTGCAACCAACCAGATCGTGCAGAAGGTCGGGCCATTTCAGGGTTATGCACGTCCTTTCGTTGTCAACCAGAGCGGCACGCTGGTCTACACCACTGAAAACGGCCTCATCGGCTTCGGAGTCGGCAATCTACAAACGGGTCAAGTACTTTATAATGTCTCTGCCCCTGGCTTCAGCTTGCCTGCCGGTTTCAATAGCCAGTACGTGACTCCCAGCCACGGCATCTCGCTCTCACCAGACGGCAAAACCGTCTACGTTGTAGACATGCCGAACAGCTACGTCCATGTCTTTAATGTTAGTGGACTACCCGGCACAGCTCCTACGATGACGGCAAGTATTCCGATCTCTCCCATTACCGGCACAGAGTCACCCTGTAAGTTCGACTGCACCAAAGAGGGCTGGCTGGAGCAGAGCCTGGATGGGCGCTACCTCTTCGTCGGCAACTCCGGTTCTATCATTGACACCACCACGAATAAGGTTGTCGCCAACCTGGCAACACTGGCCGACACCAGAATGTTCCTTGAGGTCGATTGGGTCAATGGCGTACCCGTCAATAGTGAGGATCGCACCGACTTTTACTGGAACGGCGGAGCAGCGCCCACGCCGCCACCCAACACCCCTCCCGGCCCGGTCAATAGGAACTGGTACTTAGCCGAGGGTCGCGTCGGCAAGGGCTTCCGCGAATACCTGACGCTGGAGAATCCCGCCGCAACCCCTTGCGCCGTGAATATCCAGTATAACTATACGCCCGATGGCGGCTCACCTGCTAACAAGACGGTTGCCGTGACCGTCAATCCATACAGTCGTTTAACCGAATCGGTCAATAACGACCTGGGCTTCGTAGACCTCGGCGGCTCGGCGGCAACGGTGGCAACAGTGGTGACGGTCAATTCTACCGCTACGGGCAATTGCAACGGGGTCGTAGTTGAACGTCCTATGTACTTCGTAGGCTTCCACGGCCAGATCAGCAGTGGCACCGATGTCCTCGGTTCAACCACGCTTAGCAACACGTACTACTTTGCCGACGTGCCGAGCGGTGCAAACTATACGTCGTACCTGACCATCCTGAATCCGAATAACACCAGTGCAAATGTCACCGTTAACTACTTCGCTGGTGGCAAACAGGTCGGCACGCAAAGCACAACGGTACCACCGAACGCGCGTGGCACCATCGCCCCAGGGGCCATCTCGCTGCCTGCACATGTCACCGCCATCGTGACCTCGAACCAGCAAATCATGGTCGAACGCCCCACCTACTTCATGGGGATCGTCACCAACGGGACACCAGTCTCCGGGGCCTACGATATCGTTGGTGTGCCAGCACTCAGCAATGACTGGCTCTTCGCCGAGGGTTACACCGGCAGCAGCACACAGGAATACCTGACGATTGCCAACCCAACCAGCACGGCGGCCACCGCCTCCATCACGTTGGAATCCCGCACGGGGGCAACCAATACCTATACTGTCCCTGTTGGCGCTGATAGCCAGGTCATCTGGAACGTCAACGCCAATAACACCTTCTTCGGTTCAACACCGGAAGTATCAGCCGAAGTCAAATCAACCGGTAGCAACATTATTGTGCAGCGCGAGGAGTACTTCACATATAACCATACCTTGCAGAACGGTCGCAATACTACTGCAATGGGAGGCACCGATGTCATCGGCCAGAAAGGCCCGGCAGCTTACAGCTCCTACTCATTTGCTGAAGGTTATGCCAACGTCGGCTACAACGAATGGCTGACCATCCAGAATCCCACTGCGAACCAGGAGACGATCACGGTCACGCTGGTCAATGGCCTGGGTCAATCGAGTGTGCAAACCTATCAGGTCGCCGCACACAGCCGCTTTACGCAGGACATCGCCAATCTGATTCAACAGGTCTTCAATCCTGGCACGAACAGTCAGGCCAACTCCGTCTCCATGACGGTGCAGACGCTCAACAACGGCGGCGTCTTTGTGGCTGAGCGTCCGATGTACTATAACACTAATGGTGTCTCTCCCTTTGCTGTTCAGGGTGGCACCGACATCGTTGGTTATATCGGCGGCTAGTACGCACTGGCTGACCAGAAAGAGAGGTGGTCATAGATAAAGAATATGGCCGCCTCTCTTTTATTTTCACCTGCTCTCAGGCTGTGCCGAAAGACACGCCAAGCATCTTAAGCCATTTACGATAGGCAATCGCCGTGCGATCCGAGCGCAGATGCAGTTCCGCTTGCAAATCGAGCGGCAGCAATTCAGGCCGCTGCGATTCGACAATCGGAATATCCTGCTTAATGATGTCATCCTGGAATTGTCTGATCTGCTCGTCACTCAACTCACCATAATCCATCGCCACATACATCCAGACAATGGATTTTCCCACCTCGACCGGAGTAATGGTAAAATACATGGCAAAGTGTGGTCCGGCAGACGATTTAATAAAATAGGCCGTGAGCGGTCGCAACACGCGATAGATATATGTTACCTGCGCACCCTGCCCTGTGCCATCCGGGTCAGGTTGCCAGACGGTCACGTCGCGTGCAATAACACCTTCGTCAGTGATCTCCGCCTGATAATCGCTCACTTCTGGATGCGCCGGATCACCTAATAGACCCTGGTGCACAAAAGGAAAATGCGTCACATCCAGAAAATTCTCGATGGCCCTGGGGCCGCTTGCCAGCATAGTATAGGGGCCACAATGCACCTTGTGGAACGAGGCATCATTCCACTGCGGAAAAGCTGGTGGCTCATGCTCAGGATTACCCGCTGAAACCCAGACCCAATCATAACGCTGGATCACCTTATAGACAGTGGCGTGGGCAGTGGTCGGTGGCTTCTGCTGCGGATGTGCCGGAAAACGGATACACTGCCCCGTCTGGTCGTATGTCCAACCATGATAGGGGCAGACCAGGCACTGATTCTCCACTTTGCCCAGTGAGAGCCGCGCCCCACGATGCAGACAGAGATCGCGCCACGCATGGATCGTCTCTCCCACTCTCCATAGCACAATATCCTCACCCAGCAGGCGCACGGCTACAGGTTTTTCTTCCGGTATAGCAGGTGCGTAGGCGACCACATGCCAATCATTCAACAACACAGGGTCAGTGAGCATAGTCATTTCCTCTCTTCTTCGCATCAAACGTACCCAAACATGTTTCTATTAAACAACATCAAGTCGCCAAGGTGAGCATAACTCTTCTCTATCATCCGCCTCTATGGGGTATACTCATAAATAAAAGGGAAGAGAGAAATGAAGGAGGGACTTGCTTGGAGACGGCTCTAATGGATGTCATCGCCTGTGGTGAACTGCTGATTGACTTTGTTTCGACCAAAGCGGGAGTGAGTCTGGCTCAGGCTCCCGCGTTCAAAAAAGCTCCTGGTGGCGCGCCGGCGAATGTGGCCGTCGGTGTAGCCCGCCTGGGCTACCATACCGGCTTCATCGGACAGGTAGGCCAGGATGAGTTTGGCCACTTCCTGGCAGATACCTTGCGCAGCCATGGAGTAGATACTACCGGCCTGCGGTTCTCTGAGGAGGCCCGCACGGCGTTGGCATTCGTCTCCTTGCTAGCTGACGGGGAACGCGAGTTTATGTTTTATCGGCATCCCAGCGCCGATATGCTCTGGCGACCAGAGGATGTCGATCAGGCGTATGTAGCGCGCACCCGTATCTTTCACTACGGCTCCATTACCCTCATTGGGGAGCCGAGCCGGAGTGCTACCTTGACCGCACTGCATACGGCCAAAGACACTGGTGCGGTGATTTCTTATGATCCCAACCTGCGCCTCTCTTTGTGGTCATCCGCTGATGCTGCCAGGACGGGTATCCTCACCGGCTGGCCACACGCAGACATCATCAAGGTCAGCGAGGAAGAACTGGCTTTTCTCAGTGGGCAGAACACGCTGGAACAAGCCGCACGTTCTCTATGGCATGATCGTTTACGACTGCTGGTCGTTACACAAGGAAAGGATGGTTGTGTCTATTTCACCAATGATAGCAGTGGCCATGTCCCAGGTTTTACCGTCCATCCAGTTGACACGACCGGGGCAGGCGATGGCTTTGTCGCCGGTATGCTCGCCGGTTTACTTGAAGCGAACCTTACATGGGAGAAAGAGGTGATAGAAAAGGCCCTGCTCCAGGGAAACGCCGTCGGGGCATTGGTAACTACACAACGGGGAGCCATCCCCTCTCTGCCGACCATGAAGAAAGTGAAGGCGCTCCTACGACGTGTCAATGCACACAGCCTGTAGCATAAAAGGCAATCGATGCCTTCTACTACATAGCAAACAGTGGGCAGGCTGCGCGGAACTGCTGCATCAGTTGCTCGACTTCCAGCAAGGGCTGGTGCATGGGCGCAGGAGCAGCTACATTCAAGGTCAATATCTTGCGATTCAGCTCGCGCAGACCGGCCTCGTATTCGGTGGCGAACTGCTCGACGGCGTAATTGAAAGCTCGCCGTTCGCTAGGGAACGGCGGGACACGCCGCGAACGCAGCGTCTTGCTGCGCTGAATCAGTTTCGCGCGTCTGGCCTCTAACCGTTCGCGCGTCTGGCGAATCTCCTTTATCAGCTCTATCTCTTTCGGCGCATAGCCATTGTTCTTGAGCAGATGATAGCCCAGCGCGCGATCACCGGCATAGACGTTTTCGTCCAGCTTTAGCGGTTTGCCGGTGCCAGGAAGATTGTCGAACAGGCCGCGCTCCTGGGCATCGCGTATCTGCTCCTCGATATAGTCACGGTAGGCTTTGCCATGATAGCGATTGGCCTTTGCTTTTGCTCTGGCTGCATCAGCCGCCTGCACCGTTTGTTCCGGCAACTGCCGCCAATCGACAAAATCCATAGCTCTCCCTCTCGTTTCCTCTGACTCTTTAGGCTCAAACAACTATACGTTCTTGATAATCGTCTCTCGAATAAGGCGCTCTGCAACTTCATATACTTGCGATAGAGGTATGTCGCGCACATCAGCAATGCGCTTGCACTCATCATACTCAGGGGTCGCGCTAATAACACGTGTCCCCAGGCGTTTCACCTTCACCGTGAGCGGGCCAAAGGGTGTCATCAGTTGTTGCATACTGCGCTGGGCCTTGCGACGGAGCATTTGCTGTATGCGCACCCCCAGCGTACTCGTCTCACGTAGCAGGACACCGGCCAGCATCTCGCTCTCCTGCGGCCTGACAATCACGCTCACCATGACCGCAGGGCGATTCTTTTTCATCTGAATAGGCGTATAGCTGACATCCAACGCGCCCGCCTGCAAGAGACGCTCCATCAGGTTGCCGATCAACTCGCCGCTCATATTATCGATATTGGCCTCAATCACCGTCACCCAATCGGTATCGGCCTCACCATCTATAATGTACAATTGTCCCAGGCAGAGACGCAAGCAGTTAGGCCAGGGAAGACGTTTACGTCCAAACCCATAGCCCACGCGATCAATTGCCAGTGGCGGCATTTCAAAACGGGCCAGCGTCGCCAGGATCGCCGCTCCCGTTGGCGTGACCAGTTCCCCCTCCACGTCACATTTCACCCAGGGGGCCTGCACGCGGCGCAGGATTTCCAGCGTGGCCGGTGCGGGCACGGGCAGCAGACCATGAGCCGTCTGCACATGACCATGCGTCAATGGCAGTGGCGAGGCATAGAGGTGAGTGATGCCAAGCAACTCGACACCAACAGCTGCACTCACAATGTCCACGATAGCGTCTACCGCGCCCACCTCATGGAAATGTACCTCTTCAATACTGGTACCATGGACAGCCGCTTCAGCTTCTGCCAGAGAACGAAAGATGTCCAGTGCGAGATCACGCACACGCGGGGCCAGCCCTGAGTTGCACAGGATCGCCGCGATGTCCGAGAAGTGGCGTGTCGGCTGCGCTCGCTGATCCAACACAACATCGCAATGGATACCACGTATGCCTCGGTCGGAAACCGCCTCACAGACCAGGCGATAGCCTGTAATCGGCAACGTCGCCAGTTCCTTCTCGACGGCTTGCACCAGCAGGCCCGCATCAAGCAAGGCACCAAGAAACATATTGCCACTAATGCCAGAGTGACAATCCAGGTACGCGCCAATCATATACCAAAAATCCTGTCTCTTGCGTTTTCTTCTGGAGAGACGCTGATTATGTCCCCCACAGGACGCTGTCGGGGGCGGCCTTTCTCCCCATTCTTGGGGCCGCTCCCCCGACAACGTCCACCCCTATTCATCAGCGTCCTCCTTCTTTTCGCTCTCAACTACCTCACGCCAGTACCATTTCTGTTCCTGTGATAACGTGGGGCTAGCCTCAATTATTTCCAGAAAACTATATTGTGGCATGTAGGTAGTGTTTAACTCAGCAACATGCCCTACAGAGCCAATAGTATTATCCTGCTGTTGATAATGGTGCGATGCCGCCTCAAAGAACTCCTGTATCTCCCGCACGGTATAACCGGTTATACTTGACAAGCGCTGCAACAACATTTGCGGAAGGGTTTCCGGCAGCACTTTTCGCTGCTCCAGCGCTACCACACTATCTTCACTAAGATCGAGCGCCTTTGCCAGACGTATCTCATCCAGTACTTCTTGCCTGGCTGTCAGAAAGAGGCTTGTTATACTCATTGCTGCCTGCCCTTCTGAAAGTGCTGATAAGGCACATTGCTGAATTTCGGGCAGCAAAGCAGACAGCGATGGTGGTAGAGCCGTTATAGTTGCATCTTCCTGCTGCGGTAAATGAGCTTCGACGGCATGATAATATGCAACAAAATCCGCAATAGCATCAGCATATTGCGGATAACGAACGAAATACTCTTGCAAACGTGGATGTAACCCGGCCTGCACCTCCTCTACATATCGAGCAACGATGCGTTGCACCTCAGCTTCTTGCTCGCTATCCATCATTCGATGCTCCACCTGGTTCTAGGGTCAATTTCTCATATAACAACTTCGACGCCTCGTGCATCCTGTTTCGGACTGTGCGGTCTGTCACACGCAGCAGCGATGCCGCCTGTCGCTCAGTCAGACCTTCCCAAAAAATGAGCAGCACCACCGCTCTTAAGTGTGTGGGAAGTAGCAATACCTGTTGAAAGAGATCAGTGTACTCAATCTCCAGTTGCAATTTCTGCTCATATTCATCTTCTAGCTCTAAAGTAACAGCACCCTCATTATTGCATACGTTCCAGGACTGAATACGACTCAACCGATGGCGCGGAATACGCTCACTGATTTTTGTCCGCGCTGCCCTGATCAACCCCTCACGTTTTAACAGGGCTTCCCAGCTATGCTGCCGCTCATACTTGAGGCAAGACCAGAAGCTTTCCTCCCATACCGGACGCCGTTCGTCCAGGATACCGCGAATAATGCGCTCATACAAATCCGCATAGAGATCATCCATCAGAGCGGCCCGCACATCATAAGGAATGGCAAGCTTCAGGACAAGGAAGCTGGCCCATTGCTCATTACTACGATGAGTGCGGCGCACAATGATTTCAATAATCCGTTCTCGTGCGTGCTGATCTCCACGCGCCAGCGCATCGCGGCAACAGCGCACAAGCACCTCCAGAGGAAGGTCTTCCGCGTTCAACTGTTGCCAGTACTGAGCAGTCGTAGCTTGAGACAAGCTCATATAAATATCACTGATAGCTCGACGCTGTACTTCTCCATCACTATTGCGAGTCGGCTTCTTGATAGAGGGCGGCTCCGTATCCACTCTAGTATACTCCCGATTTCCACAAAACATCCAGATCAATACGACGCTATCACAGTTAACACCGGCCTTCTTTGAAACATGTGAAGCCTTAAAAGCCGGTAGTGCGTTGATAATGGGATACGCGCGATACGCTACGTCTGCTTCTACTTTCCCGTTTTGTGAAAGCTCAAAGCATTGCGATACACATCGACATAGCGCATGGCCGATACGTGCCATGAATGGTCAGCCATCATACCGTGCCGCTGCAAGATGCGCCAGATATCTTTAAAACGGTAGAGTTCCAGGGCACGCACGATAGCCGCGAACAGTTCCCAGGGATCATAATTGTTGAATACGAAGCCATTGCCGGTGCCTGTGCGCGGATCATATTCTTTGACCGTGTCGGCCAAGCCGCCGACATTGCGCACGATAGGCACGCAACCATAGCGCATTGCGATAAGTTGACTCAGACCACAGGGTTCAAAACGCGAGGGCATCAGGAACATATCGCTACCGGCGTAAATTCGTTGCGCCAGTTCCGTATTGAACGTCAGGAAAATAGCTACCTGCTCAGGATAGCGGGCCGCGAGATTCTGGAACATCTCGTGGTAGTGCTGGTCGCCAATACCCAATACCACAAACTGCACACCTTGCGAGAGGAGCGGATGGATAATTTGCGAGATAAGGTCAAAGCCCTTCTGATCGGCCAGGCGCGAAATCATTGCCAGCAGAGGCACATCCGGGCGCACAGGCAGATGGGCCTGCTCCTGTAAGGCAGTCTTGTTCGGCTCACGCTTCTCCAGAGAATCGACATCAAACCGACTATGGATATAGTGATCGGTGGCAGGATTCACCTCCTGATAATCGATGCCGTTGAGGATACCAAAGAGGCGGTCACGGCGCGCGCGTAACATGTGGTCAAGCCGTTCACCAAAAGCGGGGGTTAAAATCTCCTGCGCGTAGCGTTCGCTGACGGTCGTGATCGCGTCGGCAAAGAGGATACCGCGTCCCATAATATCGACGACATTGGCAAGCTCAGTGATCTGCGGATAAAGGAAACCTTGTGCCGCCACGCCGGCAACCTCCAGGATACGATAGCCGAAGATGCCCTGATATGCGAGATTGTGGATGGTATAAACAGTGGCCGTATTGGCATAGAAAGGATCGTTATGATAGATCGTATGCATCCAGTTTGGCACAATACCAGTATGCCAGTCGTTACAATGCAAAATATCTGGTGCCCACTCAAGAGCGCGCATTGCCTCCAGAGCAGCACGGCAGAAAAGGATAAAACGCTCTCCATCATCCGTGTAGCCATAGATATTTTCGCGCTCAAAGAAGCGGGGGGCATCTATCATATAGACGGGGATATCCTCACCGATGATGCCCTGTCGCACACTGACCTGCACAGGGAACTTGCCAATAGTGACGGTCAGGGTGTCGATGACGGTAGTAAGCTGAAACCGTTCAGGATCAACTTGTTTGTAGCGCGGCATGACGAGTCGCACATCATGCCCCAGAGCTTTGAGGGCTTTTGGCAACGCACCCGCTACGTCGGCCAGACCACCTACTTTAACAAACGGCACGATCTCTGCCGCGAGGATGAGTACTCGCAGAGGCCGTTCATGCTGCATACATACCTCCCACTCGCAAAATGAACCGCATTTGGTGTAATAGCACGCCTTATTATAGCATAAAATCTATCAATTAGCTCAAACAAAAAGCGTGGAAAAAGCCAGATTTTGAACCTTTTCCACGCTTCTTTTGCAACGCTTGCTTATTGCAAGGACAATCACACCTTATAGCGGCTGCGCGTCAGGAAGTAGAAATGAATCGCGGCCAATAGCCCCATCAAGATGAACATCACTACCGCATCAGCCTGGGTCAGCACCGGTGGCTGACCGGCAGGGGGATGAGGCCCGATTAGCGTACCGGAGACGAACGGCACGTTCGGCTCGGTTTCCAGGAATCCGGGAATGGAGAAGAAGGCGAAGGCCGCCAGGTAGGTAAAGAGACAGGTGCCGACCACGAGCCACATGCCCAGACAACCCAGATTATTCTCACCAACTACCGCAAATTCGCGGCGTGCCACGCTCGTCCAGATAGTAGCCAGCACCAGCGCGCCACCACAGAGCAACAAGGCAATCAGGAACTCCGTTGGGTAGAGGTGCGTCAACAGCGTTGCCAGCGCCAGCACGGCCACCGTCACCACTCCGCCGATAACAACCACGTTGCGATGATCTTTCCAGGCCCAGATGGCCGCCATTAACATCACGAAGAAGTTTCCGGTCACGATGGCATCGACGATGTAGCCGGCTTCAGGCGTGAAGAAACAACTGCCGGGGATTTGCAGGCTATTGGAGCAGATGGTCAGATAGCTACCCAGGCCGATAAAGGTCCAAGTATGCATCCAGGTAATCAAGGGATAGAGCACCAGCCAGAACAGGATCAGAATAGCCCCAAGTTGCGCGAAACCCAGCGCGCCAACGGCGTAAAGGATGTGCATGGTACGCTTCCGCACCGGGCGCATCAGGTAGTGCAAGCGCAAAGCGAATGCCCCTAGCGTCAACATAATGGCAATGCCCAGAATGGTGGCCAGAATGTAGTCGATGATCTTCTGAATCCAGTACGCCTGTACCGGATCGGAGGTAAAACGATAGGCCAGACCTTGATCGCTCACGAGGGTATAGAAGATCAAGAACACGACCAGCAGGACACAGGCAGCAATAATCATGAAACGAATGCCAGGAGTAGTACCCGGATCGCGGCGATCTGGATTTTGCTGCTCACGGATCGCAAGCTGACTATAGAAGATCAAGGCTGCGCCAAGCCCCAACAAGAGTGCGCCCAGCATCACGAAGTCGATGGAAGCTGGCTGGAACCAGAGGAAATTCCCCTGGAGGAGCGGGGCGATATGCTGGCTTGCCAGTGGGAAATATTGATTACAGGTTGGAGTGGTCTGCGTCGGGTCACAGCCGGTGGCCGTAGCCCAGATCATCAGTGCAATACCACCCACCGACAAAGGCAGGCCGATCACTGTAAAAATGATGGGGGGAACAACCGGCTTGGGATCAAAGAGCATCACAATGACCTGAATGACGATAAACGCGCCGAGGCAGGTCAGCCCTAAAGCCAGCGACCCCTGTTCAGCGCCGCTCAGCGACGCCGCAGTTAATTGTAGATAGATGAAACCAGGAACCTGTCCGATCAGGAGAGCGGCGATAAAAAAGAAACCAACTGCAAAGACTATCGCGCGCGCCCATGAAATCTGTTCAGGCATTTCCCGTCTCTGAACTTGTTGCATGGATCGCATCCCTTCCCATATGTCGCCCATATCTCTTGTAACGACATGAATAGCGATCAGAATATCAAGAGCGATCTCACACGTTGCGAGACCGCTGAACGCTTAATTTACTGAACAATAGTGAGTGCAGCAACCATCATAGGATGTATCTTGCAGTAATACATAATCTCATGATTGCTGTTGAGATTATAATCGGCCTGCGTAATCGTGTATGTATACGACTGACCAGGTTGCAGCAATTTGGTCAGCGTACCATTTGATGAGTCAAAAGAGCCACTGGCCGGAGTCTCGACCGAGGCGCTCTCTCCCTGTGCAGCCGTGACAGTGTGAGGTGTACTACTCTTGTTGATCCAGGTGATCGTAGTACCGACTTTAACCTCCACATTCTTATACTGGAAGCAGGCCGGATCGCACGTCTGACCGGGTGCGCTGTTGAGAATCTCTATCGTCACGCTCTTCTGGTTGCTCATATTGACCGGTGTGCCGAAGTCGGTGGGACTTCCTGCGGCCAGCGCAGCATTATAGGCTGTTGTATCGTTATTCTGGAGATAGCTCACCAGATCGTCAAAGCCATTGTGCAGAGGATAGCCATTACTCTTTAAATACTCCGGGTCTGCCGAGCGCAAGAAGTCGAACAGATACTGCTCGTCCATCGTCGAGAGTGGGCCACCATAGGCAGTATCATCCACCAGTGACCTGATAGGAGGCGGGGTGACGCCAGGCGCATAGATGCCTGCCGCAATAATGCGCATCAACTGCTCGTCACTCAATTGATTGAGTTGATCGATGGTATATCCGTTATAGGTCGGATTAAGCAATTTGCCATCTTTGCTGATCTGATAGCAATTATTTGTGCAGTACTGTGCATAGAGCGCCAGACCTCGCTGCACACCCAGCTCGAACTGTGATGACTGCGCGCTGGCCTCCTGGCCTCCCTCCGCAATCCAGAAGATAGGGATCATCATCGAGATGAGAGCTAACATAATCAAAGCTCCGTATCCCGTCTTCTCAACTGCGTTGGAACGCGAGTAGAATATGTACAGCAAGCCGCCGACGACTACCAGAAGGATAATGATACCTACAACGACTTGTCCTATATTCACCATAAAACACAACCTTTAATTCGTACTGGTCCTCATCGCCCGTCCTCACCAGGACGCGGACCTCATTGTAAGTTGAAGTCAGGTTGGCGGCGCGCCGCTCCTCTCATCCATCTTAGAGTGAGAGAAACAGCACGTCACCATAAAACACAACCATAATAGGCAAGACTTCCATGCCGCAAAACATCACGAGGCGCTGCATTGCACGGTTGGCGGAGCGATCAAGCGCGTAGTCGGCTCCGGGTGAGGCACCGCCTGATTGAGTGAACCGGTATCTACCATTACATTCTCACCATCGAAGTAAAGCCGGAAGCGATCCAGGCTGCGCGGTGCGGGACCGTCCAGATACTCACCATCGACATTATAGTGCGAGCCGTGACACGGGCATTTGAAGCTGTTGCAGTCATTGCGGAATGGGACAGTGCAGCCCAGGTGAACGCAGCGCTGATACAGGCCGATCCAGTAGGAGCCATCCGAGTCCTTCACGATCCACTCGTAGTCCAGTTCACTCTGGAGGAAGGTGCCACTCTGCAAGAACTTTGTTGCCGCCCCCATATGAATCACATAGGTCTTGGCGGCCTGCTCGTAGAATACCCCCTTCTGGTTAATTGCATACTCGGTGAGCGTTGAGGCTGGCGGGAAATCTGTTTTCTTACCCACATTAAATGTGGAGCCGAACTGACCGGCCAGATTGGGATAGAGCATATCGAGCGCGCCGGCAACAGCAGCCGTTGCCGAGAGGCCCCAGACGGCCAGCATCGAGCGACGCAGGAAACGCCGCCGCGACAAACGCTGTCTGGCAATCTCTGCCGCTTCAGCGCCGCCACCATGCAACACTTCATATTGTTGGGGCGAAATGGGTGGTGTATCAATACTCATGGTTTACCTCAGTTCATCCTGTCCTTCTAGAGATCGAAGTAGATCCCCTGCCAGGGCCAGACCCAGATCCAGCCGGGGCCTCGGAAGAAACTACCCGCCAACGTGATGACGGCCCAGAAGATCAGGAACATCGTAAAGGTGGCGATGGCAACCTTACGATCAGTATAAGCGCGGCTGGGATTACGGTCTACATAGGGTAGTACTGCCAGTGCCAGCAGAGTCAGGCCGGGCACCAGCACCCCCGCTGTGGTGGGCGGGAAATAGTGTAGCAGTTCCTGCAAACCCAGGAAGTACCAGGGGGCCTTAGCCGGGTTTGGCGTCACATTCGGGTTAGCCGGATCGCGCAACGGCGCATCAATGACGACAGAGAGCAGCGTCAACATCACCATCACCGCTGTGGCGGCGAAAAACTCGCGCACCAGCAAGTGAGGCCAGACAAAGACCGAATCTTCCAGGGGCTTCTCTACACGGGTAATCGCTTCCTGCTTCACCACGGCCAGCGTGCGATATCGACGCTGGGTAGCCGCTGCCTGCGTTTGTACTCTCGGTTCTTGTTCAATTGCCATGTTGTTTTCCCCTTTCGGGCCTGTACAAACTAACGGGTGGGCGTGGGCGTAGCCAGAGCGCGCTCACGGGCCTCCAACTCACGGCGCGACGGAGGAGGAGGACCAGCCTCGCCACCATCCTTACGAATACGCCAGAAATGTACTGCCATCAACAAAGCACCGGCTAGTGGGAGTAAGATCACATGACCCACATAGAAACGTATCAGCGTGGCCTGACCGACCGCACCTCCTCCAACAAGCACCTTGTAGACAGGATCGCCCAGCAATGGCGTATAGGGGGCCAGATTAGTGCCCACCGTAATCGCCCACAGGGCAATCTGATCCCACGGCAACAGATAGCCGGTGAAGCTAAGGAACAGCGTGACAAAGAAGAGCATCACACCCACCACCCAGTTAAACTCTCTGGGCGGCTTGTATGCGCCATGATAGAAGACACGAATCATATGCAGCGTGACAGATACCACCATCAGGTGCGCCGCCCAACGATGCATATTGCGCACTAGATGGCCGAACGAAACCGCCGCATTCAACTGATTAATGTTTTGATAAGCAGTAGCTGTATCAGGGATGTAATAGAACATCAAGAATACGCCGGTAATGGTTAAGACCAGAAACAGGAAGAACGAAATACCCCCCATACACCAGGTATATGTAATCTTCATTGCCTGGCGACTCACCTTTACGGGATGAATATGGAGAAAGACGTTCCCCATCATCACCAACGACTGGTTGAGCGGGGTGTCGGGGTAGCCATGACGAAAAATAGAACGCCAGAGCTGACTCGCGACGAGCTTCTGTGTCATCACATCGAGCAAGCTTTTGCTATTGCCGTTAGTAGAGCTCACTGTGCCTCCTCACAAGGATCAAGACTTTGATCAATCTGGAAAGATAGCAATTAGTACGAGTTTCTGTACTGTTACTGCGTGGCTGATTATATCATAAACATGTGTTCGTACAGAAGACCCCCGACCGCAGTAACGTCCAGGAACTCTCACGTTCCCTTTCTTCCAATTATAATGAATAATTACAATGAACGAAAAGGGCTACAGGTTTACGCAGAATAGTTGCCTCGGACAACCACTTTTTTCGCCGGAAAAGCAGGCAACGTGAGCGAGGAAAGTGTTCCGAGCGATACTGAGCTATCTTTTCTAAAGATACCGTGCTGCAAACACAGTGACATCAGGTATACACCTGATTTTTCCCTCAATCTACCTGATTTCCTGCCTCCTAACATCTCCGTGTATGGTTTGACAGTTCATGTAGCACCCGATACAATTACGGTGGATACCAGATGTGAATTCATGAAGAGCTTACCCTATGAAAGCCAATATACAGACCAATAATATCAATATGATCGGTGAAGCTGCGCAACGAAACAGACTCATCAAATCGTTGCTCAGCATTCCCATGTTCTATAAGGTACTCATCGCCAATAGCTTTATCATCTTTGTGGGTGCTACCGGCGGTACCTATCTGGCCTCCCAGCTTAATAGCACCCCTAATACACCCATCTACTTGATTGCCTTTGTAGCCGCAGGCTGGCTTGTGAGCGTGGCACTGAATTTCGTCGTTCTCCAGATTGCCTTCCGCCCCCTGATGGACCTGGGCAAAGTGATGAGCCGCGTTCAGAAAGGCGAACGCTCGTTACGCGCTCCACTGACCGGCTTTGACCGGCAGGCCGACATGCTGGCACGCACGTTTAACATGATGCTGGAAGCTATCGACGAGGCCAACCGCCTGCGTGCTAACCAGATCATCACCGCGCAGGAACAGGAGCGCAAACGCATCGCGCGCGAGTTACACGATGAAACCTCACAGGTGCTGACCTCGCTCCTCATCAGCCTCGCTATCCTGGAAGAAGCAATCACGAACGACGAGGCGCGTCAACGGATCACCGAGACGCGCGCCCTCGCCCACCAGACGCTACGCGCCATCCGCAATCTCAGCATCGATCTGCGCCCAAGCGCACTGGATGATCTGGGATTGCTGCCCGCATTGCGCTGGTACGTCAAAGAGTACCAACACAAGTTTCCCATCGAGGTCGATTTTCAGGCCAGCGGCTTTAAGAAACGGCTTCCTCCCGAAATGGAAACCGCTATCTACCGCATTGTGCAGGAATCATTGACCAATATCGCCAAACATGCTCAAGCTCACACTGCTACGATCACCTTGCGTGAGGATGCCGACGCGGTCTATGCCACCATCAGTGATGATGGGAAAGGCTTCGACCTCGATGAATTGCAGCGCGGACAGGATAGAGATCGTGGGCTAGGACTGGTTGGTATGCATGAACGTGCCCACCTGCTTGGCGGAACGCTCGCCATCGAATCGGCACCCGGTCAAGGAACAACCATCCAGTTCCGCATTCCACTCTACATGCAGGACATCTCGCCACACACACAGGCGGATACGTCCACAGCGTTGCCCATTACGCTACCACACTCATGACAGGACAGAAAAACAATGAAGATACGAATCCTTCTCGCCGATGACCATACTATTCTACGCGCGGGCCTCAAGATGATGCTCAATGCTCAACCTGATATGGAGGTCGTTGGCGAGGCGCAGGATGGACGACAGGCCATCCAGGAAGCCCAGCGCCTTCAGCCCGATATTATTCTCATGGATATCACTATGCCTGATATGAACGGTATCGAGGCCACCCGCCAGATCAAAAAGATAATGCCAGAAACGAAGATACTGATTCTGACCATGCACGAGCATGATGAGTATGTCTTTCAGGCCCTGCGCGCCGGAGCTTCAGGCTATATGCTCAAAGAAGCTGCCGATACTGAACTGATCTCGGCCCTCCACATTATCCAGAGTGGTCAATTTTACCTATCCCCAATGGCCCAATCGGTTATGGTTGGCGACTATTTACAACGGGTGCGTGTCGGTGAGGAGAAAGATAGCTACAGCAGTTTGACTGAACGCGAACGAGAAATTCTGAAACTGGTGGCCGAGGGTTATACGAATAACCAGATCGCCGAACGCCTCGTGATTAGCCCCAAAACAGTCGATACCCACCGCACACATATCATGGATAAGCTCAACCTTCATAGCCGCGCCGAACTGGTCAAATATGCGATGCGACGCGGCTTGCTTGAAGATTAAGCGCAGACAAACGCGGAGGGGTTGCTAATGGAGGTCTTCATCTTCAAAGCCTGCACTGTTAGCACTCTCCTCCGCGAAATATTCATCGCTATAAAAACCAACGTCCCTCCCGACGTACACGCTTACCAGAAAATCATCGCGCGGCATATCCGCCGACAACACGAGGTCCTCGTCAATCTGCTCTATCAGCTTCGTCAGATCGGCCTCCTCCAGTTCCCGTTCCAGGATCAAGGTACCGTGAACCGCCGTTGTGGTGAAATGAATATCTATTGTCCCCAGGCGGCTATTATTCTGCAAGCCACTACCCTGCATAATATAGTAGCCCTCAGAATAGGGAGTACGAAAATGCCTCTCAAAGCGAATATCCTCTAACATTGCTTCGCCGTGCGCGGCGTGTTGTGCCGACACACACTCCTTTCTCTATCCTCACAGGCGCACCTTCTAGCCCTGCACTCTCCAAAATGGACACGTGCTGTATAGCCTTCCCAGCGTATACATAAGGCCGCAAAAGGCTGCCCCATTATACCATAGCCAGAATTTCCAGGCCCCTATGAGAGAAATCGCAACGAGGAGCGCATAGGGGCAAAAACAATATGCTCCTCTTGCGCATAAGTACCTTGCGGAGCTAATTGCTCCAATGTATAAAGATGTGAGCCGTGCACCGTAACAAATAAGGTCTCCGTATAGCTGGCCCCTCTCACCAGGACACTGCCCTGTAATTGCTGCCACTGCGCACCAGCAAACGTGAGCGGAGCCGCCATCTTCACATTCGTCATGCCGAGTTGCGCTGCCAGCTTCTGCACATAAATAATTTCATTCGTCCCGGCAGCGTTAGAAACGGTGATCGTCACCTGATCCGTAGCAGTGCTATCGGCAAAGCGAAGCACCGAGGCTTTAGTATCGGCCTGCACCTTCCATCCAGTGGGGTAGAGCAACGAAACCCCAAAGTGAGTACTCTGAAAGCGCTGGAGCGGAGCCGTCACGGGTGAGACACTAAACGGTTGTAGTACTATCGCCCACACGATACTCCCAAGAATAATCAGTGCCGCTACCAGCCCCACTCCCATGATGACCAGTTTGCGCGAACGCCACCCTTCACCTGCCAGAACCGGGGGCACAGACCGAACCGGCATCGAGGGGGATCGTGCTGGCCCGACCGATTTCGGCATATCTTCCTGTCTATATGAAATCAGCGGCGTTGTCGCAAGCTGCTCTATCGCTTGCTTGCGCTCATTCTCTTTCTCCTCATCCACGCTCACATCCACGTTCGCCTGCTCCTGCGTTTCCACCAACTTATTCCCCTCATCTACATCCCAAACTTTTATACGCAATTCACGCACGTCCGTTCCAGCAACAGGCGCGTGCTGCTCATGCGCAACTGATCCACGCCGCTGTGGCTGCTGCGCGATCTGTTCATGTAACACTGGATGGTTATGGTTAGCTGCTTGAGTCTGCCTTGCAGAAGGGGAAGAAGGAGCTTGCGGTGTAGTGGACGTTGATTTCGCTTCATGAACTGCCTCAGTCGATACTTGCGCACCACAATTACTACAAAAACGCGCCTGCGCATTCCGCAGCTCCGCCCCACAATTTGGACAAATCGTCACCAGAACTCCCCTCCTGTGTTGCTCATAAAAACAGTGCTTTACTTCACATCCAGGACAGCTTCGCGCTCGGCGGCAGTGGCGAAAACTACTTGATTTTTCACCAAATCGACCAGTTTCTTACGCCCTTTGGGACTGCCAATCATCAGCACACCAACCAGCTTGTTCTCGCGGAAAAAGAGCTTGCGATAGTTCTCATTACCCTTCTCGCCCGGTTCGCGCCGCGCAATCGTTTCAAGCTCAGGGTTGTTCGACTCAGCGGTTCCAACCACTGCGATGTTGACATCAAAGAGCGGACTGGTATAGGTAGGTACATCATTATATGGCTGCCGCCCACCTGCCATATTGACACCAGCAATGCGCCCGTGCGCCATCGCATTATCCCATGTACCCATTGTATGATGGCGTCCAATAGCCACATCAAAAAATTCCGCCACGTCCCCCGCCGCATACACCCCCGGCACATTCGTCTCCAGGTATTCGTTCACCACGACACCGTTGCGAATCTCTACAGGAGTGCCTGCTAGAAACTGCGTATTAAGCGTAATGCCCAGACCAATACCGATCATATCGGTCTGAATCTCGCGCCCCTTCTTCGTTTTGACATACCTCGCCATGCCGTCCTTAGTCACGACGCTCTCAATTTCGTCGCCATGGATCACTTCAACGCCGAATTTCTTGGCGATATTGTCCACCACTTCGCCGCCCTGTGGGTCAAGCGACGAACGCAACCAGTAGGGGCCGCGCATTAACCAGGTGGTGTCGAGTTTGCGTACCGCGAAGCCATCGCACAATTCATAGGAAATAAAGCTGCCGCCATAGGCCAGCGCAGTTCGCGATTGCAACATTTTGTCGATAATCGTCTTTGTATCATCGAGCGTCACAAAGTTATAAATATTCGAGGCCTCTTTGGCCCCCGGCACCCGTAAAGGATTCGCCCAGCCGCCGCTGGCTATCAGCAATGCATCATAGGGATAATGCTCTCCTCTGTCGGTCACAACTACTCGCTCCTCAGTATTCACCTTCGTAATCAGTGTCTCTGTCAACAGGTGAATATTGCGCTGCTCATGCCAGGCGAAATCACGAATCATAACCTTTTGCTCAACGATCACACCTTGCAGAAAACGTGGAAGCGAGACGCGATTGTACAGGGGATATGGCTCATTAGTAAACAGATGAATACTACAATTGGGATCATTCTTGCGCAGCGTTTCCGCTGCTGTTGTTCCCGCCACTCCATTGCCAATAATTACATAGCGTTTGTCATGTGTTGCCACTGCTCTGTACCTATCCTGCTTTCCTTCTTGACTGGCCCCCATCAACAAATGCATCGGTTGATGAGGTCGCAAACACACATCACTCCACATAGCAGTGCGCGCAGGCCATGCTATGTATGGATGAGCATAGTATTATTTAGAGGAATCTTAGCATAGTTTTTCAGAGAACGCTATAGCTAGTATCATAGCTTATTCACTTTTTCATCAACTCTGGTCGGCCTCACCGTAATCTGATCAGCCAGCTCCTTACTCACGACATGCTCGGCTTGTCCCTGGCCTTCACCGACCAGAATGCGCATAGGGCCACCAAAGGGGGTACGCTCCAGCATCTCCACGCGCACATCCGGGTAAAGGCCCAATGTGCCCAGGTAGCAGAGCTTCTCCGGGTTCTGGTCATTCACGCGCAAAACATATGCTGTTTGTTTCTCTTCCAATTGCGACAACATCTGCCCTTCACGCGCCACAATCACGCCCTGCTTACTTGGAATGGGATCACCGTGCGGGTCAACGGTCGGATAACCGAGCAACGCATCCAGGCGATCCTCGAACTCTTCAGAAATGACATGCTCCAGCTTATCGGCCTCCGCATGTACCTTATCCCAGCTATAGCCAAGTTCACGCGCCAGGTAAAGCTCCAATAAACGGTGGTGACGGATAACCTCAATCGCCTTCTGTTCCCCCAGTTGTGTCAGACGTACTCCTTTGTATGGCACATGCTCTACCCAACCGGCAGCCGCAAAATCCTTGAATAACATGGTGACGGTCGCATCGCTCACGCCGAGCCGCTCGCTGACCGCCGAAGTTGAAACCTTCTGTCCTCGCTCTTGCATATCGTAGATTACCTTCAGGCAATCACTAATACGCGGCGTCAAATCCTGAATCGGTCTATCCATCGCTTTTACCTCCTGCTAAATCACAGTTTTACTCTTTTTAAAAACAATATATCATATAGCTAAAACCTGCACAAGAAGGCATAAACAGAGCCACTATAAGGCAACGGTCTACAAGCTGAGCACAAAAAAGAGAGTGGGCCTGACACCCACCCTCTTTGGATCAACGGTGCTTAGTGCGCGGGACGCAAAGCCGCGACAATCATTGCAATGATGCATAAACCAAAAGAAACCAGAAATGCAGTATGCAGACCACTCATAAAGGCCGCCAGTGCCGATGGGAACTGACTCATACCGCCGCCATAAATGAATACCTGCATCATGGCCTGCATCGGCACCGATTTCAGGGCCAGAGGGAAGACGATGGCAATACTGAGCAACTGACCGGTATTATTTAACATGCTCAGAATACCCGCCGCCGCACCGCGCGTATGGGGTTCGACCGAACTCATAATCGCGTTGGTATTGGGCGAGGCGAAGAAACCAGAACCACCACCCATCAGCGCCATAAAGACGTAGAGCTGCCAGACCGGCGTCGTTGGTTGCACTGTAGAGAGTCCTAGTAGACCAAGCGAAGAAACCGCCAGTCCCAGCGGGGCCAGCACACGTGAGCCAAACCGATCCGAAAGACGTCCGCTAATCGGGCCGATCAGCATAAAGGCCGCCCCAAAGGGAATCAACATCAAGCCAGCCGTCAGGGGGTCCTTGCCATAAGGCCCCTGCAAGAAAAAGATCAGCAGGAAAAGCACCGCACCACGCGCGATACCATTCAGCAAGCCACTCAGGTTCGCCATCGTAAACAGACGACTCTTGAAGAGGTCCAGGCGCACCATCGGCTGTTTGATGCGCGGCTCAAAGATGCCGAAGAGAACGGCACTGACAACGCCAATGATCAGAATGGCTGTCGTCACCGATTCTGGCAGCATCGGGAACGCAACCATCGTCAACGCCAGCAAAATGCCGGTTAAGCCAATCGTCAGCGTCACACTACCGAACCAGTCGATGCGCTGATGTTCAGCCGGTTGCACAGGCTCGCGCAAACGCCAGATACCCCATAGTGTACCAAAGAGACACAGCGGGACATTAAAGAGAAAGACCCAGCGCCATGAAATTTCCGTGAGGACGCCTCCAATAATAGGGCCGAGCAGAAAGCCAGCCGCACCGGCAATCTGGTTGACGCCCAGGCCCAGGCCCACCTGACCCTTGCGGAAGGCATCGGTGACAATCGCGGTGCTGTTAGTAAAGAGCAGCGCGCCGCCAACACCCTGAATGACGCGCCCTACAATCATATCCGCTCCATGAAATTGTGGCTGCGCCAGACCCGCCACCAGCGAGCCGATGCCAAACATCACAAAACCGCTGTTATATAGCCGCTTGCGCCCCCAGATATCGGCCAGACGCCCGATGACCGGTGTTAGAACGGTTGTTATCAAAAGATAGCCCATCAACACCCACATGATGGTGAAGAAGGTGGCTTTCAAGTCAGCGAGAATATTGGGCAGCGCAATGAGGAGCGCCGAACCTTGAATAGAGGCCAGCAGCGCACCAACAGTTGTTACCGAGAGCGCTGTCCACTTGTAACTATCATGTTGAACAACAATATCAGTACTTCCTGTGGATGACACAGCGCTTTCAGATAGATCAGAAGATGAACGCATGTAAAAACCTTTCAGAATGACCCAGGGCATTTATCCCGTAGAGCTTGTGATGATAATAATGTGCAGCAACGATGCTCACCATCATGAGAACCCGTGACTATTCAGCAAGTAGCTCCACCGCTACAAAACAAACATCGCTCTGATAGCCCATACATATCATACACGAAACAGGCGGTTCAGGTCAACGTGTACGTAAACGTCAATCTCCCTCGTGTTTTTTAGCAGCAGAGCGGTGAGAACGACGGACGACCGCCCGTCGTTCTCACCGCTCTGCTGCTAAAAAGCGTATTCAACGACGCTTAGTCTACAATCTCAACTTTACCCTCGGTCACGTCACCATTGAGATCAATAGAGAAAATGCGCACATAAGGTGGCTCTGGATAGAAACGATGCGAAAAGATGATATAGAGGTAGCCACTACGCTTCGCCCACTCTTTATCGCGCGCCGAGGGATAGGCCTCGCTCCTGGGATGTGAATGATAATAGATCATATCACCATCATAACTATCGACATCATTATAAATGCGTACCAGGTCGGCTTCGGCGATAATCGAGAAATCATCCGGCTCGTCGGCGGCATTGGCGGTCGGATAGTGCTTGACAACCAGGCCGTCCTTGCTGCCGACGACACCGCAGCCCTCGTTGGGATAGCTCTCCACGATATGGGCCACCATCTCCTGATAAATCGTCTGCGGGATACGCACTACGAACGCGGGGGTTTGCACCTCAGCTACCATAATACTTTTGCCTCTAAATTATCTTCCAGTTCCTCTAATTCGAGCGTCCACAGGTCTTCGCTCAAGTACTTCCAGCCACCGTCGGCGAGAATGACCACAATCCTGGCCTGCTCCAGTTTTTCAGCGTAGCGTAATGCCGCATGCAAGGCCGCACCACAGGAAGGACCGGCAAAGATACCCTCCTGATCTTTTAACTGGCGAGTACGACGAATAGCCTCACGACCGGGCACCAGAATCCTCGCATCAAGCAACGACAGGTCCAGTACAGGCGGAATAAAGCCATCCTCAAGGCTGCGTAATCCCTGCACACCATCGCCTTGCAGTGGCTCGGCAGCCACCACTTTGATGGCAGGATTGTACTCTTTCAAGCGCCGTGCATTGCCAACGAGCGTACCACCGGTACCAAGTCCGGCTACGAAGACATCGACATCCGGCAGATCACGGATAATCTCGACCGCCGTGCCATTGTAGTGCGCACCAGGGTTAGCAGGATTGCCATACTGGTAGAGCATGACATAGCGCTCATCCTCCTGCGCCATCTGCTGCGCCAGACGCACTGCACCGTTGCTGCCCAGTTTGCCATCGGAGAAGATAATCTTCGCCCCGAAGAGTTCCAGCATCTGACGCCGCTCGCTGGTCACATTGTCGGGCATCACGGCCACAAATTTATAGCCCTTGACGCGGCAGATCATCGCCAACGCGATGCCCGTATTCCCGCTGGTCGGCTCCAGCAGCACAGAGCCGGGCTTGAGTTTTCCACTGGCTTCGGCATCGTTGATCATCTGCAATGCAATACGGTCCTTGATGCTACCAGTAGGGTTGACACCTTCTAACTTTGCGAATATCTGCACCCCCGGACGAGGGCTAAAACTTTTCAGCTCGACCAGCGGCGTATTGCCGATGGTCTCCAGAATATTACCGTAGCGCATTGCTGTCTCCTGATCCTTAGCACCCGCCGGCCATCGCGGGCAATAAGATAACCGTATCGTCAGGGCCTAGCGCCGTCTCCAGCCCTTGCAAGAAACGCACATCCTGGTCATTAACATACACATTAATAAAGCGGCTCAGTTCCTGCTCCGGCTGTATCTGCTCCTTAAGCGCAGGGTAACGCTGATAGAGATTGCTGAGTGCCTCGCCTAAAGTATTACCTTGCACACTCACCTGCTTAGAACCGCCTGCCGAGGCACGCAAGACAGGTGCCAGACGAATCGTTGCCATTTTTCCCTTACTCCTTCTATGATTCAACCAACCTCGTAGGGACACGATAAATCGCGCTGTGGACGCGATTTATCGCGCGTCACGCTCCATCCATCTTTTCTCGCAGAGCCTCAACATGGCGTGTATCACGTTTCTCCTTTGCGGGAACGTGATGGAGCCTGCATAACATCACAGGATACCACGCATTTTGCGTGATTTTCCGGTTAGATGATATATATAGGTTTTACATGCGACAGGTCGCGGCTCCGACGGGATAATGGAATTCAACCATCAATACCGACGCTCCCGTAGGGGCGTGATTCATCACGCCCTGAACGCGGAGCGCCGATGTCAGTTGAAAAAATTCATAATACCGTCCCTACAGTTATTACAGCTTCAAATGATTGTTATGCATGTGCGAGTTGGAAGGGAGCCGCACACACATCCGCATAGACCGGCAGGTCTTCGGGGTGCCCATACTCACCACACGCCGCGCACTTGGGATCGCGGTAGAGGCGCAGTTCGTTGAACTCACCAACCAGAGCGTCATAGGTCAGCAGACGCCCAACTAGCGGATCACCAATGTTGAGCAGCAGTTTCAACGTCTCGATGGTCTGCAACAGACCAATAATGCCTGGCAATACGCCCAGTACACCAGCCTCGGCGCAGTTGGGAGCCAAGGCGGCGGGCGGCGGCTCTGGATAGAGGCAGCGATAGCACGGCCCCTCGTAGGGCTTGAAAACTGTTACCTGCCCCTCAAAGCGGAAGACGCTCCCATGCACCACCGGCTTATGTTCGAGCAGTGCGGCATCATTCAGCAGATAACGGGTGGGGAAGTTATCTGTGCCATCGAGAATCACATCGTAATCAGCAATAATGCTGCGGACATTGCGCTCATCCAGATATTCCAGGTAGGTAATCACATTCACATCGGGATTGAGGGCCTGGATCGCCTTTTTGGCCGACTCGGCCTTGTACTCGCCCACGCGATCAGTGGTATGAATAATCTGACGCTGGAGATTGCTCTCCTCAACACGGTCGGCATCAATAATGCCAATCGTGCCTACACCCGCCGCTGCCAGGTAGTAAGCTGCCGGTGCGCCCAGACCACCCGCGCCAATCAGCAGAACACGCGAATCGAGCAGCTTTAGCTGGCCCTGCTCACCCACCTCCGGTATCAAGAGATGGCGACTATAGCGTCTCTGTTGTGCATCACTGAGCGTGCGCGGCATCTGCACCTCAAAGCCACTGTTCTTCCACTGCCCGAAACCACCGGACATCGAGATTACTTTATCATAGCCCATCTGTTTCAGCGTGCTTCCGGCTATGAGTGAGCGCACACCGCCCGCGCAATAGAGTACTAGTGTTTTCGACTTATCGGGTACCGCTTCTTCTATCTGCAATTCAAGAAAACCACGCGGAACATGAATCGCGCCAGGGATATAGCCATCGTTCCACTCAAGCTTCTCACGCACATCCACCAGGACTATCTCCTGATTATCTGCTCTCTTCTGGCGCTCAAGAGCCTCATGTACCTGTGCAGGCGACCACTCAGGAACCTGCTGACGCGCGCGGCGCATGATCTCACGGGATGCATCGCCCATGTGCCATCACCTCAATGTTGACTAAATAGATCAACTTACTTTCTAAACTACTACAAAAGCTTACCACCCTCAATTTTTCTTTGTCAAGGAAGGTAAGCTATCTTCTCGGAGGCACGCTATTTTTAAGACGCTCACTGCTACAAACATGCGTAACTAAAAAATTATTCCCCGGTTCCTGGTATGCGTAGAGCGGCTAGCTTACTCCCGCCCTCTCTTGTAATTTGCCGACGCTCCAGGTACTCTTTAGTTAAGAACAACCAATAGATATTCAGTAAGGAGCAACATTGATGAGTGAGCGAGCCGATATTATTATCGTTGGTGGGGGTGTGATGGGGTGTAGTATTGCCTACCATCTTGCCATGCAAAGAGCGGGAAAGATTATCCTGCTGGAGCGGCGGGCTATTTGTAGTGGTACAACGGGGCGTTCAGGCGCGATTGTGCGGCAACATTATTCAAACGAATTCACCATTCGCATGGCAAAAGAGAGTCTGCACGTTTTTCAACATTTCGCGGAGATCGTAGGGGGTGACTGTGGCTTCACGACAACCGGCATGCTGGTTCTCACTGACGAACAGGGGGCAGCCGCATTGCGTGCTAATGTGCAGATGCAGCAGCAAGAAGGTGTCAACACGCGGCTCATCAGTGCGGCAGAGGTGCCAGAGGTAGCGCCGGGCTACAGTGGCGAGGGCGTGGCGCTGGCCTGTTACGAAGAGGATGCTGGTGTCGCCGATCCGATGGCAACAACTTTTTGTTTTGCGCAACGCGCGCGCGAACTGGGTGTGCAGATTCATGAAGGTATACAGGCAACACACATCGGCACAGAAGGCGAACGCATAACAGGAGTAGAGACGGCACAGGGTACCTTTTCTGCGCCGATTGTCATTCTAGCCGCGAACGTGTGGAGCGTCTCCCTTGCTGCACCGCTCGGCATTACACTTCCTATTATTGCTACGCGCCACCCTATGCTGGTCCTGCGTCGCCCCAACGATGTCGGCGGGCGCTTCGGCCTACATGCCGTCTGCCTGGACCTGACACGCTCAATTTATCTCCGCCCGGATATTGGTGGTGCCACCCTGGTTGGCTCGACAGAGGATGTGCTAACACCAAGCGACCCCGACCATTACGCACAAGGCTTAACAGAAGAGGAGATCAGCTATTTTCAGCGCCAGGGCCAGCAAACCTTTCCGGCGCTGGCACGGGCCGTCCCGCGCGGCAATTGGGCCGGTATCTACGACGACGCCCGCGACTACCACCCCATCCTCGATCAACTCCCCCACTACCAGGGCCTCTACTGCGCCGCCGGTTTCAGTGGTCATGGCTTCAAACTCGCACCGATAGTCGGGCAATGGATGGCTCACTATATACTCACAGGCCAGAAACCAGCCGATATGGAACACTTCACTTTTGATCGCTTCGCGCGGGGAACAGAGATTCGCCCACGTTACCCTTCGGGAGTACTGGGATAATATCACAGTATGGACATCAGCACCAGAATTTCCGTGAACTTCTACTATCTCTCTGCAAACAGCAAGCGAGCCATCTATCACCAGGAATGACTCGACTACGGAGCAGGGCTTACACAACTATAAGATGAGCAATCAGACAGGCAACATTATTAAGTTTATATACAGTAAAACAATAATAACATGCAAGACGGTATGAACGTGCGAAACCACACGTCCATACCGGATTGATCAGATCCGCGCTGGCTCAATCAGGCCGTCATTGATCAGGCGCGTGAGGGCTTTTTGCGCAGACACCGGCGTGGCAACCAGGGGTGCAGGCCCATGCATATCCTGCACGACAGGCTCCAGGTATGGGCCAAAACGCGGGTCATGGCGATAGACATCGCGCAGGACATAAGAGGTCGTCTCGATCATCCAGCGCGATGGCTCGGCATTCATCAACAGGCGCAGGACCGGCTCAAGGCAATTTTTGCCAAAGCGCGCTACCTCTTTAGCAGCCATCCAGGCTACGGCGTGATCTGGATCATGCAGAGCCTGCACAAGCGTAGGCAAAGCGCGTGTGTCAGCAATCTCTCCCAGCGCACGCACACACTGCCAGCGTATCCAGGCCGAACCAGTGGCAAATTTCTCCAACAAAGCCGGAACGGCAGGACGGCCAATCTGCACCAGGGCCGTACTGATCTGGCTGGCCAGTTGTTCGTCGTCACCGCTGAACGCATTTAGCAAGGCCGGTACCGCACTGGTATCCCGAATACGGCCCAGCGCCTTGGCCGCCTGGATGCGCACCGAGGGAGCGGGGTCATGCAGAGCCTCGATCAACGGTTGCACAGCGTCACGTGTGCCCATAATGCCCAGGATATAAATTGCAGCTTCACGCATGGAAGGTCGATTACTGCGCAGGGCCTTCAATAACACACGCTCAGCCCACACCTCATCCATACCGGAGCCAGGCAAAAACAGCGTGCGCAAACGTGTACGGGCATGGGCAGTGCGCAGAGGTCTTGGCGTGACGAAGGGCTTTCCGGCCCATGTGCCATCGGCAATAAACTCCAGCAGGTATTCTGCTAAGCGATCATCTGGCATATTCGCTACCGCCTCAACGGCGCGCGGGTCATCGTCAAGAATCCAGAGCATGAGTCGCCAGGCGGCACCGCGCCGTCCCTCCGCTGCTTGCTGGGCGAGGACAATAGGATGGGTTGAGCCTCTTTCGGGGGGTACATCAGGGGCGGGTGTGGTAGAGGCATCCGCTCGTATCACCGGGTTTTGGTTTGATAACGGATCAGAAGGTGCCATACGCTTCCTCCTTGAGCCATGAGTTAGCTCCTTGTTGCAGGAGTTCGCTACCTCGGTATGCCACGAGAGACACACCACTAAAGTTACATTCCACGAGGGCAAGACTGACATTTTTAGTATAGCATATCCTGACCTTTCCTCTGAACCTCGGTTTCTCCCCCAATGAACGTGCGAAAGCCTGATTTATTCAAACGACACCGGAAGAGTTTGCCCGACAAAACATATTTTGTGTTAATAGATGCTTTACTAGTAATCAGCAACTATAAGAGCAATATAGCTATACTTATACCGTATAGCCATATTGCTCTCTTTCCGTTCACAAGCTAGATTATGCATTTGCATGTAATGCCGTATACAGGCGTTCAGGCGTAATGGGCAATTGCGTAACGCGCGCACCAACGGCATCGTAGATGGCATTGGCGATGGCCGCACCAACAGGGACGACCGGTGGCTCGCCGACACCTTTCGCTCCGTAAGGGCCGAACGAGGATGGGATTTGTACCAGCAACGTCGTAATGTTAGGGACATCCTTACTAAGCGGTAGAGCATAATCCATCAGTGTCTGCGTCAATAACTGACCATTCTCATCATAGACAAAGCCCTCGAAGAGTGCCCAGCCCAGTCCCTGGGTGACACCCCCATAAATCTGGCCCTCGACCTCCGCCGGGTTGATGGCAAAACCAACATCTTGAGCCGCGACATAGGCCAGCACACGTACCTCGCCGGTTTCGGGGTCAACAGCAACCTTTGCCAGATGCGCAGCATACATGGGGGAATTGCGTCGGGCAACCGCGCGACCACGTCCATATACCGGCTCGTATTGACCGGCAAAACGCATAGACTCTCCGGCGATCTGGGCCAGCGTGACACTCTTATTCGGCACACCCCGCACGACAACTCTGTCACCCTCAATATTTAAGTCATCTACGGCGGCCTCCAGCATGTCACTGGCAATCGACAGAATCTGATTACGCGCGTCCCGTGCCGCTGCCAGCACCGCCGCTCCCATCGTATAGATCGTCTTACTGCCGCCCGTGCCACCACTATACGGCATGGTATCCGTGTTATCATGCGCTACATTGACGCTTGCAGAAGACACACCTAGCGCCTCCGCAGCAATCAGCGCCATCGAGGTATCGGAGCCGGTGAGATCAACCGTGCCGATAATGACTGTGATCGAGCCATCGCGCTCCAGGCGACAGGCCGCTGCCGCCGGTTCGATACCGCCGGGCCAGCCACCTACAGCGATGCCCAGACCAACCTTCCAACCCTCCAGACCCTCCGGTACGGCTCTTTCAGACGCGCGATTGACCCATAGCGGATGTTGTTCAAGTGCCTCTATGCATTCCAGCAGACCGATACGCGGCCATGTGGGATTGCGCTTATCCATCGTCGGGTCGCCCTCCCTGAGCGCGTTCAGCTTGCGAAATGTAATATCGTCCATGTTGAGTTGCCGACAAAGTTCACTCACCAGCGACTCCAGGGCAAAGGTAGCCTGCGGCGCGGTAGGAGCGCGATAGGCCCCTACGCTGACCTTGTTGGTCAGCACTTCGTAACAAACGATGTCGATATTGGAACAACGATAGCTGCTGGTCAGGATATGACCGGCCAGCGCGGCCCCCGCGCCAGGGTATGCACCTGTGTCCAGAATGACTTTTCCCTGCATTGCTACCAGCGTACCATCGCGCTTCGCCCCCAGTTTGAGCGTGATGATGGCCTGGGGTGCAGGATTGCCCGCCAGCAGATCATCCTGGCGTGTATAGACCAGGCGAACGGGTCTGCGCACCGCGTAGGCAACCGCAGCTCCTAGCGGCTCGATCAGGCCAAATTTGCCGCCAAATGCACCACCGATGGGCAAGGACTCGACGTGAATCTGGCGCTCCGGCAACTCAAGCGCCTGAGCAATGCTGGTGCGCACACCAAATAGTGCCTGCGTACTGGGCCAGACCGTTATCTGCGTGCCAAACTGGTCGGGCATAGCGGTGATGGACTGCGGCTCCATATACGATTGATGCACAAAACTGGTGCGATACGTCCGCTCAACCACGACCTCGGCCTCGCGCCAGCCCGCCTCAATATCACCCGCTTTCAGGTGCGTTCTATCGCTCACATTCTGCGATAGCGGTTCCTGTTGCTCCTCGGCCACCTGCTCACCACCCACAGCAGCATGAGCATCACCACCAGCGATTTCGGATACCTCATCCTTGCTACGCGAGCGGGCCGGTGGCGCATTGGGATCCATCGCCGCGAGCGGGTCGATTACGACAGGCAACGGCTCATATTCTACATCGACAAGGCTGGCCCCATCTTCGGCTGCCGCTTCGGTTTCTGCGACTACGACGGCGACAGGATGGCCATGCCAGAAGACCTCATCGATAGCCAGTGGCGATTGCGCGCGCGAAGGGCTACCAGCATGTGCCATTTTCAACGTCTTACCGGTCAAGACGGCAACAACGCCTTCAACTGCCGCAGCCGCCGAGGTATCAATCTGCCTGATACGCGCGTGCGCATAGGGACTTAGCACCAGGCGCGCGTGCAACAGACCAGGAACAACAATATCGCCAGCATACTTTGCTCGGCCCGTCAGTTTTTCCGGCGAATCCAGACGCCGTGTTGCCTTGCCAACAGCAGCATGCGATGCATTCTTGTCAATGGTTTGTGTCATGGGAAAGTTCTCCAGGTGAAAGGTAATCACATAGCATGGTTAAAGTCTATAACATCGCCTGCTCAATTGCAAACTGGATGTGAGCTATATTCTTCTGCCTTCCGAGAGAGCTTCTGAAAAGCATGGTGTGGTAGACTACGAATAGAAGAATAAGCACCAACTTTCTTTCCTGCTAAAGTTAGATTGACCATAGGAAGTAGCAGAGGAGCATATAGCCATGCCGAAAATCGATGGCGATCATGTCTTTGGGTTCGATACCCTGTCTATACATGCAGGCCAGCGGCCAGACCCGGCCACAGGAGCCAGGGCCGTACCCATCTATCAGACAACCTCGTTCGTATTCGACGATAGCGATCATGCCGCTCACCTTTTTGCCTTGCAACGCTTTGGCAACATCTACACCCGTATCATGAATCCCACCACCGCTGCCTTTGAGGAACGCATCGCCGCGTTGGAAGGCGGCACGGGCGCAGTAGCAACAGCGTCGGGTATGGCAGCACAGATGGTCACGATGATGACGCTGCTGCGCCCCGGCGATGAGATCGTTTCATCCAGCAGCCTCTACGGCGGCACGCACACACAATTTGATCTTACCTTGCGCACCTGGGGCGTCAAAACCATCTTCGTTGATAGCACCGACCCGGAGAACTATCGCCGCGCTATCACGCCGCGCACCCGTGCGCTCTACGGCGAGACTATCGGCAATCCACGCGGCGATGTGCTAGACATCCGTGCCGTTGCCGATATCGCGCACGAAGCTGGCATCCCGCTCATCATCGACAACACCTTCGCCACGCCCTATCTCTGCTGTCCCTTCGAGCATGGAGCCGATATCGTCGTGCATTCCGCCACTAAATTCATCGGCGGTCATGGCACCTCTATCGCGGGCGTGCTGATCGAGTCGGGCAAGTTCCCATGGGATAACGGCAACTTCCCACATATCGTTGATCTCTCGCCCGGCTATCATGGCGTGCGCTTCTACGAAACCTTCGGCGATTTCGCCTTTGTGATGAAAGCGCGTGTAGAGACGTTGCGCGATACCGGCCCCTGCCTCAGCCCATTCAACGCTTTCTTACTCTTGCAGGGTCTGGAGACACTTTCGCTGCGCATGGAACGCCATTGTCAGAACGCCGTGCAGGTAGCGAAGTTCCTGCAAGAGCATCCTGCCGTCAGTTGGGTACACTATCCCGGCTTGCCCGACGATCAGTTCTATCCTCTGGCACAACGCTACCTGCCGCGCGGCGCAGGCTCCATCTTCACTTTCGGCATCAAAGGCGGCTATGAGGCAGGCAAGACCTTCATTAATAGTGTGCGTCTGCTCTCACACCTGGCAAACGTTGGTGATGCGCGCAGCCTGATTATTCATCCGGCCAGCACTACACACCAGCAACTTTCAGAGGAAGACCAGCTCGCGGGTGGCGTGACTCCCGACCAGATTCGCATCTCGGTCGGCCTGGAAAATATTGAAGATATTCTGTGGGATCTCGATCAGGCACTTAACAAAGCCACGAGCAAGACCACTATTGCCGTTCAGCGTCAATACTAGAGGGAAATAACCGTATGACACAGCAACCACAGCAACCACAATTGCAGTTACAACCTCCCGGCATGCCGGATATGTATGACCGTCTGCATCTCTTGCAGCAATATCGGCACGTGGCAATTGTTGGTGTTTCGGCAGACCCTTATCGGCCCAGCCACTTCGTTGCCATCTATCTGCAAGCTGAGGGCTACGACATCGTGCCGATCAACCCGCGCTACGCCGGACAAACCCTGCTAGGGCGGCCCGTGTATAGCACGCTGAGCGAGGCCAGAGCAGCGGGTGAACAGATCGAAATCGTGGATGTGTTTCGCAAAGCCGAAGACACACCACCGGTAGCACGCGAGGCGGTGCAGATCGGCGCGAAGGTTCTCTGGCTCCAGCTCGGCATTCGTAACGAAGAGGCACGCCAGATCGCGCAAGAGGCGGGCCTGACCTTCGTGCAAGACCGCTGCATAAAAATCGAACATGCGCGCTTCTTCGGCGGTCTGCACACCGTCGGCCTGAATACCGGCGTCGTGCTGGCCCGCAAACTATCCTAAAAAATCATCGGGATAGAATAATGAA
>Ga0078972_1003452_pt1 | contig 47362 bp, 51 predicted proteins | sample YelNatPaOPGAMG01_FD_67568 | JGI IMG/M metagenome (GOLD analysis project Ga0078972, IMG submission 67568) | Hot spring thermophilic microbial communities from Obsidian Pool, Yellowstone National Park, USA - OP-RAMG-01 (SPADES assembly) (version 2) | ecosystem: Environmental > Aquatic > Thermal... | reverse complement strand
TAACCTTATGCGCCCAACACCTCTGTATCTTTGCACTCGGCCAGATAAAATTTATTGCGTTCTTCAATCCTTGATTTCCATCTATAACACATAACTCTATATTCTTGCCTTCAAGCCCTCTTTGATATAACTCGTTTATGAAACTAATCCACGCATTCTCACTCTCTCCAAGACTTGCTATCTTATATCCAAGTATCTTTGACCTCCCTTCTAAATCTATTCCCATACATACTAATACGCATCTTCGTTTCGATTTTATCGGACTTCTCACTTTTAAATATACCCCATCAAGATAAATTATAGGATACTCGTCTTTTATTGCTCTATTATGCCATTTCGTTATCTCTTCATTGAGTTTCTTTGTTATATTACTTACTGTCTGCGGACTTATGTAATAATAATCTTTCCCAACCATTCTTTTTAAAACCTTCTTTATCTCTCTAACTGATACACCATTAAAAAACATCTCCATTATTAACTTCTCTATTTTCTTACTTATTCGTCTATATCTCTCAAGTATCCCTTTCCCTATACTACCTAATCTAACCCTTGGTATTTTTAGTATTATCTTCCCATAACTTGTCAAAAGCCCTCTCTTCCTATATCCATTTCTGTAATCTTTTCTTTTTTCGCTATGTCTATAATATCTCGCATTACACAATTCTTCTACCTGACACTCTAATAGTCCTTCTATAAATCTTTTTATCTGAAATATTATCCCATCTTCTATTTCTTGATATATCCCTTCTTTCATCATTTTGTAATAATCCCTTATATCAAACTCGTCATAAATTGTGTATAATTTATTTGGATCGTTAGTTATTTGGCGGCGATTTACTTCGCCGCCAGACCCGTAGTGGATTATCCCTTCCTTTTGATATGTTTTTGTTTCGTTCATCTTTGCCTCCTTGGTTTTATTTTCTTTTGTTTTCTTTTTTCCTTTTCCTCATTTCTTAATATTTTATCTAATTCAATTTACACACTTTATTATACATTTACCCCAATCGATGACTTGATTATCTTGTTATTTTTTTGTTATAATTTATTTGTTGCCTAACCTTAACGTTTGTTTGTTCTAATTTTTTTGTTTTAAAAAATCGATGTAATAGTTTGGTAATAGTTCATCTATTAGAAGCAATATAGTGGCACCTGCCTGCCAGTCAACCAGAAAGGAAATGATTTCCTTTTCATAAACTGTTACAAAGAAGGAGTTTTTGTATGGAAGAAAATAAAAATACTAATGAACAAAACGCTACAGATGTTCAAAATGTCGTTTGCGAGTTTAAATATATAATAGCTAAAAAACTTGGAATGACTCAGGTCTTTACACCTTCTGGCGAAATCAAGGGAGTTACCGCTTTAGAGGCCGGTCCCTGTCAGGTTGTTTATACAAGAACAAAAGATAAAGATGGTTATAATGCTGTTTGCGTGGGATATGGCGAGAAGGATAAAAATTTGAATAAACCATTAGAGGGAATATTTAAAAAATATAATGTGAAACCTGTTGCGCATATGAAGGAATTCAGATTTGATAAAGTTGACTCTATAAAACCCGGACAGATTATAAGTTTGGTTAATAGATTTCAGGAAGGCGACTGGGTTGATGTCCAGGGGATTACCACAGGGAAAGGTTTTGCAGGAGTGATGAAGAGGCATAATTTTAAAGGACAGCCGGCTTCTCACGGCGCCTCGGATAGGGAAAGAGCGCCGGGGTCTCTTGCGTCAAGAAGAGCTCTTGGAAGGGTCATACCGGGTCAGAGAATGGCAGGACATCTCGGCGTTGAGAAAGTTACAATACAGAAGATAAAAATAGTTAAAGTAATACCTGAGGAAAATATTATAATGGTTAATGGAAGTGTTCCCGGAAAAGAAGGTAGTATCGTTTATATTAAACAGACAACTAAGAGGGTCTCGGTTCCCAAAAAAACGACAGCAGTAAAGTCCCGGGTTAAAAAAGACGCGGCGAAAGCAGCGCCTAAGAAAAAGTAAAAGGAGTCAGTTATGGAAATAAAACTTTATGATAGAGATTGTAATGAGAAAGGGAATATAAATTTTCCGGAGATAATCTTCGCCGATAAGGTTGATAATAATTTCCTCTATGAAGTTATAAAGTATTATCTCGCAAACAAAAGGGTTGGAACTTCTTCTACCAAAACCAGATCGGAGGTAAGAGGCGGTGGCAGAAAACCATGGAAACAGAAACATACCGGAAGAGCAAGACAGGGGTCCATAAGGTCTCCCATATGGAGAGGCGGAGGCGTGGCGTTCGGTCCTAAACCAAGGGATTTTTCCTTTGATATGCCGATTAAAAAACTTCGTCTTGCGTTAAAACAGGTTTTAAAATCCCGCCTTGATGAGGGGATGATATTCGTTTTTGATAACTTAAATTTTGAAATGCCCAAGACAAAGAATTTTGATAATATCATAAAGAAATTAAACCTTGAAGAAAAAAAAGTCCTTATTGTTATGGATAAGTTCGACGATAATACATTGAAGTCCATAAGAAATATTGAAAATCTTTCTTATGTAACTGCTAATGACCTTAACGCTTATGATGTCATATCCAATGATGTTGTTGTGTTTAATCGCCCGTCGATAGATGTGATAAAATCAAGGATGGAGGGATAATGAGTATAAATCCTTATAAGATAATAGTTGAACCGATTCTTACCGAAAAAAGCGTAAATCTTAAAGAGTTGAATAAATATATCTTTAAGGTAAATGATAATGCTAATAAAATTAGCGTTAAGCATGCTGTGGAGCAAATTTTTAAGGTGAAAGTAAACGATGTTAAGATTATTAATACTAAAGATAAAAAAGCGAGAGTTGGAAGGTATGAAGGTTACAGAAGCGGTTTCAAGAAAGCTATCGTCACTCTTAAAGAAGGAAAAATAGAATATACTAATATAAAAAAATAAGGAGAATATATGCCAGTAAAAAGTTACAATCCCTATACGCCTTCAAGAAGGTTTATAACCACTCAGGATTTTTCTGATATAACGAAAAGGGAACCTGAAAAAGCTCTAACGCTTGGTTTGAAAAAAAGCGGAGGAAGAAATAATACAGGTATGGTTATGGTAAGGCATATCGGCGGCGGACATAAGAGAAAATACAGAATAATAGATTTTAAGAGAGATAAACATAATGTTCCTGCCATAATTGAATCCATAGAATACGATCCAAATAGAAATTCCAGAATAGCTTTATTAAAATATAAAGATGGAGAAAAAAGATATATAATAGCTCCGGATGGGTTAAAAATCGGAGATGAGGTTTTAAGCGGCATAAAAGATATCCCGATAAGAACCGGAAACGCTATGCCTTTATATGCTATCCCTGATGGTACATTTATACATTGCGTTGAGATGAAACCCGGGTGCGGAGCGCAGTTTGCAAGGTCAGCCGGAATTGCCGCTCAGATAATGGGTAAAGAAGGTAAATATGTTACGGTAAAGATGCCAAGTGGAGAACTGAGAAAGATTTTAAAAGATTGTTTTGCTACCGTGGGAAGAGTAGGGAATTCGGAGTATAATACCATAACATTTGGCAATGCGGGGCGAAAAAGGCATTTAGGGATAAAACCGACAGTTAGAGGGGGAGCGATGAATGCTGTTGACCATCCTCTTGGCGGCGGTAGAGGGAGATCCAAGGGGAATAATGTCCCCCGTTCTCCATGGAATCAGCCATCAAAAGGGTTGAAAACCAGAACTAAAAATAAAATATGGAACTGGATGATAATTCAGGATAGGAGAAAGGGAAAGGTATAAGGAGGAAAGATGGGTAGAAGTTCTAAAAAAGGAGCGTATGTAGAGCCAAAGATTCTTGAACATGTGAAAAAAATGCTTGCAAGCGGAGATAAGAAACCTATCAAGACATGGTCAAGAAGAACTACTATAATACCTGATTTCGTAGGTCTTACTTTTATGGTTCACAACGGAAAAAAATTCCTGCCGGTTTATGTAACTGAAAGAATGATAGGGCATAAACTCGGTGAGTTTTCGTTTACAAGAACATTTAAAGGTCATGGCGCCGCTCATAGAGAATCGAGCGAACTTACATAAGGAGATAATATGGACGCGATCTGCGAATTAAAATATCAGAGATATTCCCAGTTGAAAGTAAGAAGGATAGTTAATCTCATAAAAGGTAAAAATTTATGGGAAGCCACTCATTTTTTAAATTCTCTTACAACGCCAACAAAATTGGTTGTGCTTAAAGCCATTAAATCCGCCGGCGCGAATTTAAGCAATAAATTATCCAGGAAGGTCGATCTCAAAGAGGTATGGATAAAGAATATCGCCGTCAATCAGGGCCCGATGAAGTTTTTAAGAAGATACAACGCCGGCCCTATGGGAAGAGGAATGCCATACACCAGAAATATGTGTCATATAAAAGTTATAGTAAGCGATTTAAAAAATTAAGGAGAATATATGGGTCAAAAGATAAATCCTAATTCAGTTAGATTGGGTTATATAAAAAACTGGCAATCAAGATGGGTTGCTGATTTCAAAAGTATGCCGCAGCTCATAAGAGAAGATTATGATATAAGAGACATAATCAAGGAAAGGTTTATTCAGGCGGCGGTTAGTTCGGTTGCAATAGAAAGGCTCGGCAATTATCTTAAAATAACCATAAATACAGCAAGACCCGGAATAGTGATAGGAAGGAAAGGCCAGGATATAGAGACCTTAAGATCTGACCTGGAAAAAATGACCGGCAAGAAGGTTTATATAAATGTCTTTGAAATAAAGGTCCCTGAACTTGACGCTACGCTGGTTGCTCAGGCAATAGCTTTTCAGTTGGAGAAAAGGGTATCCTATAAAAAGGCATGCAAGAAAGCTATGGAAAAGACCATCGCTAGCGGTGCGTTAGGTATAAAGGTTATGGTTTCTGGAAGATTGGGCGGAGCTGAAATCGCAAGAAGAGAATGGTACAGAAAAGGAAGGGTTCCGCTTCAGACATTCTCGGCGGATGTAGATTATGGATTTGCTGAGGCAAATACCGTTATGGGAAAAATCGGAGTTAAGGTATGGATATTCAAAAAGTTATTCTTCGCAAAGACCCCGAGAGAGCTTCAGGAAGAACTCAAGAAATTACGACTTGAAGAAGAAAAAAATAATATGGTTATAGGTGAGAATATAGCGAAGGGAGAAAACGAAGAAGGAAACAAAGGAGACCAAAATGTTGATGCCTAAAAGGGTAAAATATAGAAAGCCGCATTCCGCCCCCAGAATTAAGGGATATGCCAAAGGCAATACTGAGATAAAATGGGGCGAGTACGCCATAAAAGCTTTAGAGCCAAAATGGATTACGGCGAGACAGATCGAGGCCTGCCGTGTCGCCATAGGTAGATATCTTAAAAAGAAAGGAAAATTATGGATAAGAATTTTTCCTGATAAGGCGATAACCAAACATCCTGCTGAAACGAGAATGGGAAAAGGAAAAGGGGATCCAGATCACTGGGTGGCGGTTGTAAAGCCGGGGAGGATAATGTTTGAAATAGAAGGTATAGATGATGCTATTGCCGAGGAAATTCATCATAGAGTAAGCGCAAAATTGCCTATAAGCACTAAACTTTTAAAGAGAGAGGTATTATGAAGAGTAAAGAAAAGGAATCAATAAAAAATATGAGCGATGCAGAACTTAAGTCAAAGATTAGCGATCTTGAAAAAGAGCTTTTTGAACTTAAGTTTAATAAGAAGGTTTCTCCGCTTGATAATCCCCTGAAAATAAGGGTAATAAGAAAAAAGATTGCTTTTATTAAAACCATACTTACCGAGCGAAATAACAAAACGGTAAATATCTCTAAGGAGTAAAATATGGAAGAATTAAAAAGAAAGAAAAGAATGCTTCTAACCGGAACGGTAATATCGCATAAAATGAATAAAACAAGGGTTGTAAAGGTATTAAGAGTTTTTAAACATCCGCTTTATGAAAAGGTTATAAGAAGCTATAAAAAATATTACGCTCATGATGAACTGGGGCAGTCAAAAGCGGGGGATAGAGTCGAGATAATGAGTACAAGGCCTCTATCAAAACTTAAAAGATGGAGGGTCTATAAAGTGGTTACAAAAAAATAGATAACTGGAGTGAAATATGATACAGTTAAGAACAATCATGGATGTCGCGGATAACTCCGGAGCCAAAAAACTTATGTGTTTTAAAATAAGAGGTGGAAGTCACAGGAAATTTGCCAGTGTTGGCGATATAATTATGTGCTCCGTAAAAGAGGCGCTCCCTGAAGGGAATATTAAAAAGGGAGATGTGGTAAGGGCTGTCGTAGTAAGAGTTAGAAAGGAGATAAGAAGACCTGATGGCTCTTATATAAGATTTGATGATAATGCTGTTTGCGTGGTCGATAACAATGGAGAGCCGAAGGGAACAAGAGTTTTTGGCCCCGTGGCGAGAGAATTAAGGGCTAAAAATTTTTTAAAAATTATTTCCCTTGCGCCCGAGGTGCTTTAAAGAGAGGTGAGTATGATTGGACTTAAGAAAAAAGATAAGGTTGTGATTGTTTCAGGAAAAGAGAAAGGAAAAAGAGGAGAGATACTTAAGGTTTTTAAGAAAGGCGATATAATTGAGAAGGTTATAGTCAGCGGAGTAAACCTTGTTTCCAAGCATAAAAAACCTACAAGAAACGACCCCGGAGGAATAATAAAAAAAGAATCTCCGATAAATATCTCTAAGGTTATGTTAGTTTGTCCTGGTTGCGATAAGCCGACAAGAATAAAAGTTAATATTTCCGAAGGCGGAGAAAGATTTAGGATATGTAGAAAATGCGGACAGACGATATCTTAACAAGGAGCAGTTATGACAACTAAAACCGACTATATTCCAAGGTTAAAAAAATACTATAAAGAAACAATCATTCCCTCTATGTTAAAAGAGATGAATTTAAAATCATCTATGGCTGTTCCAAGATTATCAAAGATAGTTATAAGTATGAGCGTTAATGAGGCAAGGGAGGATATAAAACAACTTGAGACCGCCAGGGAAGAAATTGCGTCTGTAACAGGGCAGATGCCGCAGATAAAAAGAGCCAAAAAGTCCATCTCAAATTTTAAATTAAGGCAGGGTATGCCTATAGCTCTTAAAGTAACTTTGAGAGGAGATAAAATGTATGAGTTCCTTGATAGATTTATTTCGCTTGCAGCTCCAAAGATAAGAGATTTTTCGGGATTTTCTGTGAACAAATTTGATGGTCGGGGCTCTTATAATATAGGACTTAAAGATCATTTTATATTCCCCGAGGTTAATCAGGAAAAAGCTCCAAAGTCAAGGGGATTAAATATTACGATAGTGACTACCGCTAAAGATAACGCTATGGCAAAAAAATTATTGGACTATTTTGGCTTTCCTTTTAAGGAATCTTTGAAAAAATAAGGAGTGAAATATGGCGACATACTCTCAGATGGCTAAAGCGAGAAAACAACCTAAGTTCTCTACGAGGTATAGAAATAGATGTCAGATATGCGGAAGACCGAGAGGATATTATAGAGATTTCGGTCTTTGTAGAATATGTTTAAGAAAGATGGCTCATGAAGGGCTTATACCGGGGCTTAAAAAATCAAGCTGGTAAGGAGGAATATAATGGATAGTTTATCAAATATGCTTGTTTCTATAAAAAATGCTTCTATCAGGTTTAAAGACAGGGTTAATGTTAATTACTCTAAACTTAATGTGACGGTTCTTAATGTGCTTAAAACAGAGGGTTTTATATCTAACTATAGAATAATAAAGGATGAAAAGACAAATAAACAGAGTGTATCTATTATATTAAAATATACAGAGAATAAAATACCTATTTTCGGTGGCTTTAAAAGAGTTTCAAAGTCATCAAGAAGAGTGTACAGGGGCTATGATGATTTTCCAAGGTTAAAAAATTCATTCGGTATAAATATCATTTCAACGCCAAAAGGAGTTATGAGCTCTATAAAGGCGAAGAAAGAGAAAGTTGGCGGAGAGGTTCTCTGCCAGGTTTGGTGATAAGGAGTGTAGTATGAGCAAGATAGGAAATAAGCCGGTAAAGATAAGAGAGGGTGTCAAGGTAAATATAAACGCAAGAACTATAAGTTTTGAAGGCAAACAGGGTAAATTAAACCTTCAAATATACGATGGTATTAGTGTGGAGATTAAAGACCAAATGATTTATGTAAGGAAAGAACCGGATGGTGATAATGCGATGCATGGAACTATGAGAGCAAAGATTAATAACGCTATAATCGGGGTTAGCGAAGGATTTAAAAAGGTTCTGGAGGTACAGGGGGTCGGCTTCAGGGCTCAAAGCGATGGTAAAAAAATAACGCTTCAGTTAGGTTTTTCCCATCCTCTGTCGCTGGATATTGAGAAGGGGATTAAACTGAATATTGAGGGTAAAGATCAGAATATTATCACGGTATCAGGCGTTGACAGAGAGATTGTGGGCAATTTTGCTGATAAGATTAAAAAATTAAAACTTCCTGAGCCCTATAAAGGAAGCGGAATAAAATATCAGAATGAAAGAATTTTAAGAAAAGCGGGAAAAGCGCAGGCCGGGACAGGGAGCGGAGTTGGTGCTGGCGCTAGTAAAAAATAGACGCTGATAGAGGTGAAATATGATTACAAAATACGAAAGATACCATTTAAGAAAAGAAAGAACAAGAAAAAAACTTTTTAGAAATGGAATTACAAAACCGAGGTTGAGTGTTAAAAGAAGCAATAGATATGTTTACGCTCAACTTATAGATGATGCAAAAGGCGTTACGCTTGCTTTCGCTTCAACTCTTGAGAAAGAACTCCTTGAAAAAATAAAAAAAATGAATAAATCGGCTAAGTGTATTGATGCCTGCAAAATTTTAGGCGAGACAATTGCTAAAAGAGCAATTGATAAAGGAGTTAAAGAGGTTATATTTGACAGAGGCGCTGCTCGATATCATGGAAGAGTCAGGGCTGTAGCGGAGGCAGCGAGAACAGTCGGGCTTAAATTTTAATAGAAGGAGAATAAAATGATAACGAAGAATCAGAAAAAAATAATGACGGAAAAGGAAGGTGAAGTGGTTGAAAAGGCGAGCGATTTTGTTGAAGTAACCAACGAGTCAACCGAGGAAAAATCCATTGTTATAGCGATAAACAGGGTGTCGAAAGTTGTTAAGGGCGGAAAAAGGCTTTCTTTTAATGCGATAGTAGCCGTCGGAAATGGAAATGGTAAGGTAGGGATTGGAATTGGCAAGGCGAAGGAAACTCAAGACGCTATTAGTAAAGCTCTTAATTATGCGAGGAAAAATATGATAGAATTTCCTCTTAAAAACGGAACCATTCCTCATGAAATTGAGGCGAAGTTTTGTTCTGGTTATATATGGATGAAGCCGGCGATAGAAGGCACAGGTTTGATAGCCGGAGGAGCGGCGAGAAGCGTTCTGGAAGTCGCGGGCGTTAGAAATATACTTACCAAAAATTTGGGCTCTACAAATGTTTTCAATTCGGCTTATGCCACAATTGAAGCTTTAAAAAGGTTAAAAACGCCTGAAAAAATAAAAGAGATAAGAAAATAATTCAGGAGGAGGTTTTATTATGGTTTTTATTCATCAATTAAGCCCCAAGAAAGGAGCCACTCATAAAAAGAAAAGGCTTGGAACAGGACAGGCTTCAGGACATGGTCAGACATCCACAAGAGGACAGAAAGGTCAAAGAGCAAGAAGCGGCGATGGAAAGATGGTAGGTTTTGAAGGCGGACAGATGCCGCTTCTAAGAAGGCTTCCAAAGAGAGGTTTCAATAATAGGTTGTTTAAAAAATCTTATGAAGTAGTGAATATATCGACGCTTGAAAAAAATTTCAATTCGGGAGAAGATGTTAATCCCCAGATACTTAAGAAAAAGGGGATTATTAAAAAAGATGGACCTGTAAAAATATTAGGGAATGGAAAATTGTCTAAAAAATTAAATGTATTGGCTGACTCTTTTTCTAAATCGGCAAAAGAGATTATAGAAAAAGCGGGCGGCTCATTCACGGCTCGCAAAATATAGATCACGGTTCACAGCTGACGGCTCACAGCAAGAAGTGAAAAGTGAGAAGTAGCGGGCGTCGGGTCAGGGCAAAGGAGAGTTATGCAAACTGAAAATTTAGGTAATTTGTTTAAGTCCAAAGACCTTTCTAATAAGATAATATTTGTTCTTATTGGAGTTGCGGCGTACAGATTGGGAGCTTCTATACCTATTCCCGGAGTAAATCCTTCAGCATTAAAATCATTATTTGAAGCGAATAAAGGCGGAATACTTGGATTTCTTGATATATTCTCCGGCGGAGCACTGGGTAAACTTTCTATATTTTCACTCGGCGTTATGCCTTATATAAACGCTTCTATTATAATGAGCCTTGTTCAGGGCTCTCATATATTTCCTTATATAGAAAGATTATCTAAAGAAGGAGAAAGCGGTAGAAGAAGGATTACGCAAATAACAAGGTTTTTTACCCTTTTCCTTGCTGCGATACAAGCAACTGGGCTTACCCTTGCGCTAAATCATATGCCCGTCCCTGGCGGTATGCCTATAGTTTATAATCCGGACCTCAGTTTTTATCTTACGGCTGTGTTGAGTATGACAACCGGAACAATTTTAATAATGTGGATTGGAGAACAGATAACGGAAAGAGGAATAGGCAATGGAATATCTTTGATAATATTTACAGGTATAGTTGATAGATTGCCTAAAGCCATAATGGATATGCTCAAACTTGTCCAGTTGGAAGAAATAGGCATATTATCCGCTATTTTTATTCTCGCTCTTGTTGTGGTTATAATGGCTTTTGTCGTGTGGCTTGAGACAGCTCAAAGGAAGATTCCGGTTCAATATGCGCAGAGAATGGTTGGAAGGAAAATGTATGGCGGCGTTTCTACATTCTTGCCGTTAAAGGTAGATCAATCAGGGGTTATAGCTGTAATATTTGCTGTTTCGTTTATGACCCTTCCTTACACTATTACAACATTTAATCCTAATTCCGCGATTGCTCAAAAAATAATGGGATATTTAAGTCATTCAAGTTTGTTGTATCAACTTGTTTATATGGCTTTAATAATTTTCTTTTGCTATTTCTATAATTCAGTCGCGATAAATCCCAAAGACCTTGCAGAAAATATGAAGAAGTGGGGCGGTTTTATTCCGGGGATAAGGCCCGGAGAAACGACGGCAAAGTATATAGAAGATGTGTTAAATAAAATTACATTAGGCGGCGCCCTGGCTGTTTCTATGATAGCGATTCTTCCTGATTATATGAAAGCAAAATTTTCCGTTCCATTTTATTTTGGTGGGACATCGCTTTTAATTGTCGTTGGCGTCGCTCTTGATACTATAGCCCAGCTTGAAGCTCATCTTCTAATGAGAAATTACGAGGGATTGTATAAAAATAAAAAGATTCAGGGAAGATGGTTTAATGTAGGAAAATAGGGGGTATAAATGAATATAATTTTTTTGGGATGTCCTGGCTCCGGAAAAGGAACTCAGGCAAAAATGCTCGGGACGAAACATAATTTTTATCATCTTTCAACCGGCGACCTTTTCAGAGAAGAGATTTCAAAAAAATCGGATCTGGGTTTAAAGGCGAAATCGTATATAGACGCGGGAAAACTTGTTCCCGACGCAGTCGTTCTGGATGTTATAAAAAATAAGATAAAGGATATAAAAAGCGATATCCTTTTTGATGGATTTCCAAGAACGATAGAGCAGGCGGAAGGGCTTGAAAAAATTATGGAAGAACTTTTAAAAGTTATTGATATGGTCTTTTTCTTTGAAGTTAATGAAAAAGAGGTTATAAATAGAATTACAGCGAGAAGAAATTGTCCTAAATGCGGAAGGATTTATAATATGATAACCAGTCCGCCAAAGAATGACGAGAGTTGCGATGATTGTAATGTGAAGTTAAATCAAAGAGATGACGATAAGGAAGAAGTGGTTAAAAAAAGAATGCAGGTTTATAAGGATCAGACATCTCCGCTTATATCATATTACAGAATGCAGGGAATATTCCATATAATAGACGCCTCAAAGACAGTTGATAATGTCTATTTGCAGATAGTAAATATCTTATCTAAAAAATAATCAAAAGGTGAGTTTAATCCCTCTCAATCCCCCGACGTTACCTGCTCCGACGTAATGTCGGAGCGTCGGGGGGAATCAAAAGGGCGGGGCAATTTTAGTAGGGTTCACTGAAAAATTCTATTTGAGCAAAAAACAAAGGATTTTTGTAAACGAGACGAGGCGTCTATGAGCGAGCAATGTTGAATAAACATTGTAAGCGAATAGCAACGAAGTCGCAGTTAAAAAGCCGAAGTTTTTTGCCAAAAGAAATGTAGCGGCACCCCGACGTAACGTCGGGATGCCTTTTTCAGAGCAATCTCCCTGCCTGACGTTGCGTTGCTTCTTGACCTTCGGCAGGCAGGTGAAACTACAATTTTTAAATTTAGTAAAATTTATCTATGGAAGAACATATTTCGTTAGGGTTTTTCAGCGAGCCCTATATAATACTATTATGAATTTAGACTTCTCGCTTAAATGGATAGCATGGGAAAGCACAAAAAGATGTAATTTAAACTGCATACACTGCCGTTCTAAAAATGGCAGCAATACTGATGAAATAGATACAAAAAAAGCCTTTAATTTAATGGACAGGGTGGGCAGATTTTCTAAACCGGTATTTGTTATTTCAGGCGGAGAGCCGTTACTCAGAAAGGATATTTTCGAACTTTTGGAATATGGAACCAAACTTGGTTTTAAAATGGCTATCGCCACCAATGGCAGTTTGTTAGATGATAGCATATCTCTGAAACTTAAAAGTAGCGGTTTGAAAGTAGCGTCTCTAAGCCTTGATGGGTCCGTTAGCGAAGTTCATGATAATTTTAGAAGACAGCCGGGCAGTTTTGACTCGGTTATAAAAGCCGCTACTATTTTCAAAAAACACAACATACCTTTCTTAATTAATTCCTCTTTCACTAAAAGAAATCAAAGCGATATAGAAAATACTTATAAATTGGCAAAAAAATTGGGTTGTGTCGCATGGTACATCTTTATAGTTGTTCCAGTAGGAAACGCCCAAGAAATCTTAGATGACCTTATAAGCAAAGAAGATTATGAAAATATACTGAAATGGCATTTTAATATGGAAATTTCCGAAAAAGATATAAAGGTAAGACCCATATGTGCGCCGTCTTATTACCGAGTTTTTGATCAAAATAGCAAAAAAATTGGCACTAATATTTCAAGAAGAAATCTTTCTTTTTCCCCCGGCGGCTCTAAGGGTTGCGTAGCCGCCCAGTATATCGCCTATATAGACCATCTGGGCAATGTGTATCCATGCAGTTATTTCCCGGCGAGCGCTGGAAATATATTTGAAAGCGAATTTGAAACTATATGGAATTCTAAAATATTTGGAGATATAAGAAATTTTTCTAATTACAAAGGCAATTGCGGAAGATGCGAATATTTAACTGTCTGCGGAGGATGCAGAGTCAGGGCTCTAATATACAACGGCGATTATATGGCGGGGGATCCTTACTGTGATTATAAAAAATTATGATAGAGCGGATAATAAACGGAGAAAGGACTGATTATACTCCGGTCTGGTTTATGAGACAGGCGGGAAGGTATATGAAGAATTATCTTAAGATGAGAGAGCAGCATTCTTTTCTTGAGATCTGCCTCAATCCCGAATTATCCGCTCAAACAGCCATTATGCCTGTTAAAAAATTTAATTTTGACGCGGCGATATTTTTTTCTGATATACTTCTACCTTTTTTATTTATGGGAGCAGGGCTTGATTATAATCCAGAACCTCTTATAGATTTTAAACTCAATAATAAAAATATCAAATCGCTTAAAATAGCGAAAGTGGATGATTTTCATTTTGCCGCTGAAGCTTTGATTAATCTAAGAAAGCAACTTCCAAATAAAGATATAATAGGATTTGTCGGCTCGCCTTTTACTCTTTTATATTATCTTTTAAATCAGGACTTGAAGGCATTCTATAAATTAGATGAAGAAGGACTCTTAAATGAACTTATGAACAAGATAACATCAAGCGTTATTAATTTTGCTATATCTCAACTCAAAAGTAAAATAAATATAATTCAGATTTTTGATACAAAGGCGAATTTATTAAATGGCGAAGAGTACAGAAAATATTCGCTTCCTTATAATATGAAATTGATTAAGTCATTAAGGCAGGAAAAAGTTAAAGTTATATATTTCTTTTTAGGTGGGCTTAAGATAGCGAGTGAGGCGGCGAAATTGGATGCGGATTGTTTTTCCGTTGATTACAGCGATAAACTGAGCTCTTTTTATAAGATTTTAAAAACTCCGCTTCAGGGAAATCTAAGACCCGAGGCGCTTTTAGGAGAAAAAGAAGAGGTAAAAAAAGAAATAAAATCTTTGATGGATGACGCCGAAAATATAACTGGACATATATTCAATCTCGGACATGGGATATTAAAAAACACGCCGGAGTATAATGTAAGTTTTGCCGTCGATTTTATACATAATTATTCAAAGAAATGAAAGAAATAATAATTACTCATATGGGCTCGCCTCAAAATGAAGAGGATGTGAAAGAATTTTTATTTAATATCTTTAATGATAGAAATTTGATTCATTTTCCTTTTCAAAGTTTTGTCGCCAGATTGATAAGTTCTATGAGGGAAAAAGAGACATTATACAGATATAGAAAAATAGGAGATAACCCCTGTTTGAAATACACTCTCAAATTGTGTGAAAAACTTTCATCTATGTTTAGAGAAGATGGCTATAGAGTCAAAGCTAAATTCACACATTTAAAACCTTATATATACGAAGATTTTAAAGATGGCTCACTAATATTTCCTCTTTATCCTCAATATTCGAATTCTCTCATTGGTATTATAAAGAAAAATCTTACCGGAGCAAAAATACTTAAAGAGTGGTATTATGAAGAAGAGTTCCTATCTTTGATGGAGAGTAAAATAAAAAAATCGCTTGAAGGAACTAACCCCGATAAAACGACGCTTTTATTTTTGGCTCACGGAATACCCCTGTCCTTTGTTTTAAATGGTGACGGGTATGAAAAACAAATTATTGCCACTTATGAATCTTTAAAATCAAGATTTCCAAATTATAAATCAAAATTATCTTACATAGGCAGGGTCGGACCCGCTAAATGGCTTAAACCTTATGCCGATGAAATTATTGATGAAATTAAAAAGACGGAGAATATAGTTTCGGTCTATTTGAGTTTCCCTATAGATAATCTTGAGGTTTTGTACGATATAGATATAGATCTTAAAAATAAACTTATAGAAGGCGGAGTTAAAAAATTTATAAGAGTTGAACTTTTAAATTCCAAAGACGATTTTTCAAAAGCACTTTATAAAATAATAAAGAGGAGATTATGAGGATAGCGGTTATAGGCGGAGGAATTTCAGGTTTGAGTTCGGCGTATCTCACTCTAAAAGAAGCTAAAAAAAGAAATATAGCGATAGATTTGTATATTTTCGAAAAAGAAAACAAATTGGGCGGGACCATATCTACAATTTTCAGGGATGGATTTATTTGCGAATGCGGGCCTAACGGGTTTTTAAATAGCAAAAAAGAGACCATGGATTTAATAAAAGATTTAAATCTTGAAAATAAACTGCTTGTTTCAGATAAGGAAAGTAAAAAAAGATATGTATATGACGGGCATAGAATGTGGAAAATCCCTGAAAAGCCGATAGAATTTTTAAGTAGCGGTTATATAAGTTTTAAAGGGAAACTGCGAATTTTATCCGAGTTTTTCATATTGCCCAAAGATATAGAAAACGAATCCGTGGCGGATTTTGTAAGGAGAAGGCTTGGCGATGAAGCAGCGGAGAAATTGATAGACCCTATGGTTAGAGGAATTTACGCTGGCGATATAGAAAAACTTGAACTTAAATCCGCTTTCAGTAGAATCAAAGAACTTGAGAATGAATATGGCTCGCTTTTTAAAGCTATGTTCAAATTGAAAAGAGGCGGCGCTCCGCCCGGATATTTGAGTTCTTTTGATACGGGGCTTTACAGATTGATAGAAGCACTTGAGACGCAAATTTCCGGTAGAATAATTAAGGGAGAAGAGGTTCTTGGTATTCGTAAAAAAGATAAATTCTGGTTGGTCAAAACGAGAAACGCCGAATTATCTTTTGATAAAGTTATTCTATCCATTCCAGCGTATAAACTCAAAGAAATATACAGACCTGTTTCAGGACTTTGCGAAAAAATCGTGTATCAACCTTTAAATGTTGTCCATCTGGGTTATAAATTAAAAAATATACCTACAAAGCCAGATGGTTTTGGATTTATATCGTTAAGAGTCGCAAGAACTAATATACTTGGCGCAATATTTTCGTCTAATATGTTTAAAAACAGAGCGCCTCGTGGCTATACCCTTATTTCAGCAATGATAGGCGGCGCTTTTAAAAATGAAGTGCGAGAACTTGGAGACGAAGAGGTTCTGTCTCTCGTGATAAACGGTATAAATCAAATATTAAATACCCATAATTGTCCTGAGTTTATATATCACGCAAGGCATAATAATGCCATACCGAATTACAATACAGGTTATTCTAAAATTAGAGATGAGATATTTAATATAATATATAAGGAAGAAGGATTATTCCTCTGCGGCAACGCTTTTTTCGGAGTTGGTGTAAATGATACGATTAAAAGGGCTAAAGAGATTTCCAATATTGTTTTGGATTTATGAATAGATTTCATCTTTTAGGTATAAGTTACAGACAGTTAAAATCCGCGGATTTGTCTAAATTCCATATAGATGAGAATAAAGTTCCGTTTTGCCTGAAGAAAATTTCTAAAATAAAAGGAATAAAAGAGGTTATGTTATTATCCACCTGTAATAGAACCGAGATATATTTTGTTGTAGATGATAGCGAGAGCGACAATGTCGATTTGAAAATACTTAAACAACTCGGATTTGAAAATAAAGGACCTGAACTTTTTTATCATTACAAAGGCAGAAAAGCCCTTTTCCATATTTTTAAGGTGGCTTCTTCGCTTGATTCTATGGTTATAGGCGAGAACGAAATTACAGGGCAGTTTAAAGACGCTTTTGATATAGCGATTAAAAATAAAACTGCCAAAGAGTATTTGCGACTTGTTTTTAGAGAGGCGATGTCGGCGGTAAAGAAAATAAAGAACAGCACCGAAATATCTAAGGGCTCAATATCCCTTGGCAGGACAGCAGTTGAGATTTTAAAGAGAAAGATAAAAAAGTTTGAAGATAAAAAATTTTTGATCGTCGGTGCCGGGTATATGGGATGTTTATTGTTAAGAACTTTGAAAGAAAATGAAGCGAGCGATATGACGATAACAAATAGAACTTATGAGAAAGCGAAGTCGCTGGCGGATGAACACGGAATTCGCACTATTTCTTTTCTAAATTTTAAAAACTCATTAAAGGATTTTGATATTATAGTTCTTGCCACATCTTCTCTTAAACCCATTATAAGCGCCGAGGAGATAGAAAATGTAATGAAAAAAAGAAAAGATAAACTTTATATAGTAGATATAGGAATACCGAGAAACACCGAGAAAGGGATAGCCAATATAAAAAAAGTTTTGCTTTTAGATATGGATTATATAAAAAAGGCGAGGGAGAAAAATATTGAAATTAGAAAAAAATATTTATCCAGTTCATTGAAAGTTATCAGAGAGTATGCGGATAGATTTAATAATATACTTCTTTTTAATCAGATATTTCCAAGTTTCTATAAGATGAGAGAATCCGTGATGGAATTTAGCAATTCAGAGATAGATAAAATGGTTAAGATAAATAAAATCGATGAAAAAATGCAATTGATTCTCAGGAGTTATAACAATATGATTATGGATAAACTTATAAGAAGGCATATAAGCGCGGTTAAAAAGATTTTGGATAACAAAAAAATAGCGGCGAAAGATATAATTGATATTCTTAAAAAAATGATAGAGTCCTATGATTGAACTAAAGGTCGGCACCAGAAAAAGCGCTCTTGCCTTAAATCAAACCGATAAAGTGATAAAAAAACTATCAGCCATTGGTATTTCCTGCCGGATAGTAGAGATAACGACCAGAGGCGATACCACTGGCGATATGCCTATAAGAAATATAAGCGGGAGTGGTATTTTCGTAAGCGAAATAGAGCGGCAACTGAGAATAAAGGAAATAGATATAGCGGTTCATTCCCTTAAAGATTTAACCGATATAAACAATAATGACCTTGTGATTTCAGCTATTCTTCAAAGAGAAAATCCATCGGACGCTTTTATCTCAAGAGATTATCCATCTCTTGAATCACTTCCCCCGGGGGCGGTTGTAGGAACTTCAAGCGTGAGGCGAATAAGCCAGTTGAAAGCTTTCAGAAGCGATTTGAATATTAAGGATATAAGAGGAAATGTGGATACCAGATTGAAAAAACTTTATTGCGGCGATTATTCGGCCCTTATTATGGCTGCTGCTGGTCTTATCAGGCTTGGTCTCAAAGATAAGATAAAACAGATAATGGACATTGATGATTTCACCCCGGTAAGAGGACAGGGGATTATAGTTGTTCAGACGAGGAAAGAAGACAGAGAATTAAATAAAATAATAGAAAAAATAGATGATATTGACACAAGGAATTGTTTTGAAATAGAACTTGCATTTACACGCGTCATTAATGGCGGATGTTTGACTCCAGTAGGCGTATGCTGTTTAAAAAAAGGCGATTTATATACGCTTTATGCCTATATCGGAGATATTTCCGGCAGAAATATAAAAAGAAAGATAGAAAAAAAGAATATGACGACGGATGATGCGATGTTTCTTGCCAATCAGATGAAAAAAGAAGGAAGGGATATAATTGAAAGAATTAAAAATAAATAGAGTTATACTTACAACGGATTATAAAAGTTATCTTGAAGTTAAAAAGATTGTAGAAAAATACGGTCTCAAGCCCTTATTATTTAATTGCATCAAAATAAAACGGTTAAAATTTAAAATACCCGATAAAAAATATGACTGGATTTTTTTTACAAGCAAAAATGCAGTCAGGATTTTTTTAAATCAGTCAAAGTGGTTTTTGAAAGGCAAAAAGATAGCGGCTATAGGTCCGGCAACTTTAAGAGAGATAGAGAAAATGGCAAAGCGCTCTTGCGATTACATCCCGCCGGATTATAATTCAGTTTCATTTGTTAAGTCCTTTGTTTCCAAATATAAATTTAAAAAGTTCAATATCTTGTTTCTGACCTCCGATTTAACAGATGATTATATACAAAATAATTTCTTAAAATATGGTCATCATATAGATAAAATAATTGTTTATAGAACAATAAAACCGCCTCACAGTGATTACAGAATAAAACTGCTTAAAAAAAATATAAAAAATTCCTTTATTATATTTTCAAGCCCCTCTTCTCTCTATAATTTTATTGACACTGTAAGTTTAAAATTATTAAAATATCCTTATATAGTAACAATGGGTATTAAAACCGAAAAATCATTAAAAAAACTCGGATTTGAAAGTTTCATAAAAGCAAAAAGTTCTTTTGAAGATATCATATCTAAAATAAGAAAAATAACAACTACTCGCTCAAAAAAGTGAGAAGTAAATCCCCCTTCTTTTCCCCTCCGACGTTACGTCGGAGGGGAGATAGGGGAATTTAAGAGGTGAGTGGATGGCTCACATTTAACGGTTCACGGCTCACGGCTGACGGCTCACAGCAAGAAGTGAGAAACGTTAGAAATGTGAGAATCGTGAGAAATGTTGGATTATGAACTTTCAATCTGCCTTTTGGCAGATTGGATTTTGGATTATGAATTATAAATGATGGATTATGGATGATGAATTATAAATTATGGATTTTGGATTGTGGATTTGTAGCAGCACCTGCCTGCCGTCAGGCAGGGAGCGAAGCTCTGCAGAGGCATCCCGACGTGCGTTGGGGTGCAGCTACAAACAAAATTGTAGTTTCAGAGCTTGCTCTGAAGAGAAAATATCCCTGTCTTTAATAAGGGAGGAAATATGGGATATCCTGATACCCGTTTAAGAAGATTAAGAAAAAGTCCTGAGATACGCAATCTGTTGAAAGAGAACTTTCTGTCTATTTCAAATTTTATGTATCCTGTTTTTCTAATAGATGGCAGAGACAGAAAAGAATCAGTTGAGACAATGCCCGGGATTTATAGGTTCTCTTTTGATTTATTGATTAAGGAAATAAAAGAAGTTAGAGAACTTGGAGTGAGTAGCATACTGCTTTTTGGAGTAAGCGAAAAAAAATATAGCGATAGAGAAATAGATAAATTTTATACAAAGGATAATTTCATAACGGATTCTATTAAAGAAATAAAAAATAAATTTCCCGATATAGTATTGGCTGTGGATGTTTGCCTATGCGGTTTTACTCAAAGCGGGCACTGCGGAATTATAAAAAATAAAATAATAGATAATGACCTTTCTCTCAAAGTTATATCCAGAGTGGCGCTTTCATACGCTAAATCAGGAGCCGATATAGTGGCGCCTTCCGCTATGATGGACGGGATGGTTGGCTCAATAAGAAAAGAACTGGATGAAAATGATTTCAAAGAGACATTAATAATGTCTTATTCTGCTAAATACGCTTCCTCTTTTTATGGGCCATTTAGAGATATAGCCGATTCAGCTCCTTCTTTTGGAGATAGAAAAACATATCAAATGCCCTCGTCAAATTCGCTCGAGGCTATGAGGGAGATAGAACTGGATATAGAGGAAGGCGCTGATATAGTTATGATAAAACCAGCCCTTCCCTACCTGGATATAATCTGCAAAGCGAGGGAAAGATTCAATTTGCCTATAGCCGCTTACAGCGTAAGTGGGGAGTACTCTATGGTTAAATTTGCGTCAAATAGCGGGGCTCTCGATGAAAAAAGAGCTATATTAGAAATAATGGAGTCAATTAAAAGAGCGGGAGCAAATATTATAATAACTTATTTTGCCAAAGAAATAGGAAAACTTTTAAATGAATAAGATAAACATATCAGCTGTTGAATTTGAAAAGGCGAAAAAATTAATTCCGGGTGGAGTCAATAGCCCTGTTCGTTCTTTTAAAAGCGTTGGCGGAATTCCAAGATTTATAAAAAAAGCGTGCGGCAGCAGAATAGTAGATCTGGATGATAATGTATATACTGATTACTGTATGTCGTGGGGCGCTCTGCTTTTTGGTCATTCGAGAAGAGAGATAATAAACTCAATCATAAAGCAGGCAAGAAATGGCACAAGTTATGGCGCCGCTACATCTAACGAGGTAGAGATAGCCAGATTGATAAATTCATCCATTCCATCAATGGAAAAAATAAGATTTGTAAACTCAGGGACCGAAGCTGTAATGAGCGCTGTTCGACTTGCTCGCGGTTTTACAAAAAGAGATGGCGTGGTGAAGTTCGATGGCTGTTATCATGGGCATTCTGATTCTATGCTTATAAGCGCCGGGTCCGGAGTAAGCGAAGTTCAGCGGGCTTCTTCAAGTGGTATAACTAAAAATACAGTAGCGGATACTTATTCTCTTCCATTTAACGATATAGAAATCTTTAAAAGTTATATTTCCAGAAACTGGCGGAAAATAGCATGCGTTGTTGTCGAGCCGGTGCCTGCCAATATGGGCGTTATAATTCCTAAACCTTCTTTTTTAGAAACACTTAGAAAAGAAACGGCAAGATATGGGATCATTCTGATTTTTGATGAAGTTATAACGGGCTTTAGAATAAATGATAGCACAGCGCAAAATTATTTCGATATAAAACCCGATATCACCTGCCTTGGTAAAATAATAGGCGGTGGCTTTCCCGTGGCTTGCTTTGGCGGAAGTCGCGATATAATGGATAAATTATCGCCTCTTGGCGATGTCTATCAGGCGGGGACATTATCCGGAAATCCTGTCGCCATAAGAGCAGGTATTGAGACATTGCTTCTTATAAAAAAAGAAAAACCGCATAGAAAAACAAATGAACTTATGAAAATATTAAAAGAAAGTATAAACTTTGACGGTGTCTCATTCTCATCTTTTGGCTCTATGTTCACACTTTTTTTTAACCAAAAAAGCCCTGAAAATTTTGAAGAGGTAAATAAAAGCGACAGAAATAAATTCGCCAGATTTTTTCATTTTATGCTTGAAAAAGGAATCTATTTATCGCCATCCCAGTTAGAGGCAGATTTCTTATCTTATGCACATAGCCAAAGGGATATGGAAATATTCATAAAAAATTCAAACGAATTTTTCAAAAAATATTAAGTCATTTTAGTTTTTTTATATTTATTATAAAATATAGTGTGACTTATTTTTTATGATAGAGATTAAAAATAAAGAGCAGATTAATGTTATGGAATATGCCTGTAAGATTGTCGCCGAAACATTGATTATGTTAAAGGAGTCGACAAAACCTGGCGTTTCTACCGGCTACCTTGATAAACTTGCTAATCGTTATATAGTAAAAAATAAAGCGAAACCCGCTTTTTTAGGTTATCGTGGCTATCCGGCGACCTGTTGTATATCGTTAAATGAGGAGGTCATTCATGGAATACCGTCGGATAAAAGAATTATAAAGTTAGGAGATGTTGTAAGCATAGATTTAGGCGTTGTTTACGATGGTTATTATGGGGATTCGGCTATAACCTTTATAGCCGGAAAAGCGAAGTCGGATGAACATATAAAACTTATTGATGTTTGCAGACAATCCCTTTATAAAGGTATAAATGAAGCTTTTGAAGGTAGAAGATTAGGGGATATTTCAAGTGCCATAGGTGATTATGTTTTTAAAAACGGTATGGATGTCTTAAGAGAATTTACAGGACACGGAATAGGAAGGAAACTTCATGAAGAGCCATCTATATTTAATTTTGGAGTTAAAAATACCGGTCCTGTTTTAATAGAGGGGATGACTCTTGCTATAGAGCCAATGATTACGCTTGGCAGCGCCAGTGTGAAAATTAAAGAGGATGAATGGACCGTCGTTACAAAGGATGGTTCTTACTCGGCTCATTTTGAACATACTATATGCGTTACAAAAAAGGGTCCTAAAATTTTAACTGTTGTATGAGAATCAAGTGAGCAGTGGAAAGGTGATCAAGTTAGAAACGATGAGGATTGTGGATTATGGATTATGAATTATGGAGTCCCGAGCTTGCTCGGGAAGAGACAGTTGTAGTTTCACCTGCCTGCCGTCAGGCAGGGAGTTTACTCTGAAAGGGAATAATGTTCATTAGGTAAAGCAAGCTTCCTGCCCCGACTGAAACGTCGGGGTGCGACTACAAGTTGAGGAGTCCAAATACAAGCATTAAAAGTAAGTTCCTTATTATCACAACGGAGCGAGCCCCGCTCTTTTGATATATAACTGAAATACTTTGTTCTTTTATCAGATGTAACCTTAAAATTTGATTTAATGTTTTTATTATAGATTTTGTGTCAAAAGGGCGGGGCGAGCGACCTTCGGCCTGTACGGGATTCGAACCCGTGATCTCCGCCTTGAGAGGGCGGCGTCCTTGGCCACTAGACGAACAGGCCCTATTTATATTTTATCAAAATTCAATAATTATTTAAAATTTGAATAAATATTTGCGTTGGATAACTTCTTATTTAGGGTTCGCTCGCTAACTCTAACGAAATAATTGAAAAGTGAGAAGTAAAAAAGTGAAAAGTGAGGAGTGAAATCCCCCTTTCTTATTCCCCCCTTTTGGAAAGGGGGGACAGAGGGGATTTCCCCCTTTATCAAAGGGGCCTGCCTGCCGTCAGGCAGGGAGCTTGCTCTGAAAAAGGCAAAGCAAGCTTCCTCTCCCGACTGAAACGTCGGGGTGCCACTACAAATCCCCCTTTTCTTCCCCCTTTTTCAAAGGGGGAGTGAGAGGGATTTTTAAAGCAAAGATTCGCTTTACGGCTACATTTTTCTTTTGCTCAAATAGACTTTTCCAGTGAACCCTATTTAGGAATATTTAATTCTTTGAACTTAATAAAATAAAAAGGAACTTTTTTAACATAATTTCTCGTCTCTGGAAACGGCGGAACCCCGTTATATGGCTCTTTATCATATTTTTTAACATTTGCCGGACCTGCATTATATGCAGCAATAACCTTTATTACCTCTTTTTTATTTATATCATCTTTCTCCAGTGTATTTATTTCCCCTGCGAATATAGAAGAGAGATATCTCAGATATTTTATTCCGTATTTTATATTGGTATCTGGATCTGAAAGTTTAGAGATATTTTTTAAACCAAGCCATTTTGCCGTATCAGGTATTACTTGCATAAGCCCTATGGCTCCAGCAGAACTTTTAAGTTTTGGATTAAAATCAGATTCTTTCTTTATAATAGCAAGAGTAAATTCAACATCAAAGTTCTGTTCTTTAGCGTCTTTTATAACTAAATCAAGATATTTTATTTCATCAACGGACTTAATATCAAAATCATCTATATCCTCTAAAAAGCCCTTTGCAATAGAATTATTTTTTATAGCAAACTTAACCCTCATCAGGCGGCTCCGTTTTGGGAAGAGTTGGGTTAAAATCTTCGTCTTCACCAACCTCGCTCTCTAATTCTTTATCATTTTTTGACTTTGAATGCTCAGAATTTTCTATCTTCGCTTTTGGGATGGAAATATTTAGGTCTTTATTCACGCCGAAAGAAAAATCTCCAGCATTCAAACTAACACTTACAAAAATAAAAATAATTGTAAGAACTTTCATACTTATTTTTTAATATATAGATATTGACAGGTCAAGGGACTTTGGACCTATTTCAATTTTTCCTGGCCGCTGAAGCTTCTATTCAAACGAAAATTTATTATCATATCATCTTCTCTACTTTTTCTGTTCATAATAACTTCCGTTATAATCCAGCCAATGCCGGGACCGAGCATAAACCCCTGCCCGCACATACCGCAGGCGATTATGTAATTGATAACCCCACTCGAATTAAAATCCACAATTGGAAATCCATCCGGTGTCATAGGATACAACCCCGCCCATAATCTTCTTATCCTTACATCTTTAAGCGATGGAATCAAGTTTAAAATCCTTTTTGATGTTTCGTTTATAAACTCGGATGATACATTCCTATCATATCCCCATCTCGGCGGCTCAGGAGTAACGCAGAATATTATCTGTCCTTCAAAATTCTGATAAAAATAGCAATTCTTGGATTTTTCCCCTTTCCTTATATCGACAACCATAGGGTTGAAAATTCCCTCAAGCGGCTCGGTTATTCCAGCAGGATGGGAATCCGGTTTAACTGGAATATCCACGCCAAGCATAAGAGAGATTTCTTTAGCATTGGCTCCAGCTGCATTTATAAAATATTTGCTTTCATACTCGTTTTTGTCGGTCTTAATTATGAAATTTTCTCTTTTTAAAACGCTGTTTATTCTTTCCTGAAACACAAATTCAGTTCCATATTCAACCGATTTGAAATAAAAAGCGTTATTGGAAAGAAGCGGAGAAGCCGAGCCATCGTCAGGAGAATAGGTTCCTCCCCTTAATCCTTCTTTCTTTATTCCCTTTACAAGTTCGCAGACATCTTCCTTAGAAATCCATTTTATATTAAGCCCGTAGGATTTCTGAACACTTAAAAGATCTTTCAATACCTTTTCATCATTTTCATTATATACGGGAAATAAATAGCCACCCTTCTTCCATCCAATATCATCGCCATAAACTTCTTTCCATTTAGAAAATATCTCCAAACTTTTGAGGCAGGTCTTTATCTTTGAGGAATCCGAATGAGTAGCTCTTATTCCGCCTATAGCCGCTTTATTCTGCCCCTGACCGGGCGATGGATTTTTTTCAATAACGCATACATTGAAACCTTCCTTTGATAGAAACATAGAAAGCGGAACTCCTATGCTCCCCGCTCCCGCTATTATAATATCAAACTTTTTCATAAAATCTCCTTTTAAAAATTACTGAAATTATCTTTACTCTCCTCTTCCTTTTTGCCCAAACCAGCAAAAGAGCCAATTTCTATCTCAACAAAAAGCGGCCTTTTTGTAAGTTCCACAATTTCCTCTATTTTAATGCCCTCGGATATCATTATGCTCATCAGAATTTGTCCGCAGGTTTTGGATCCGCAGGCGCCCATTCCCGCTCTTGTTATGGCTTTTAATTGATTGAGGTCTTTTACTCCCTTCCTTATCCATTTCCTTATCTCTCCCAAACTCACTCTTTCGCATCTGCATACGATAATATCGTCGCTCATAGATGGTATATCCTTGGAGTAAGTATTAAAAGTCCCGTCATTGAGTATTTTTATGGATGCTATCTTATCACAGACATCTTTATTGGACTTCAAGCCAATAACCATGGTCTTTTCAGCGCTGAAATTCTTTATATCCATAACTTCAAAATCGCCAAGAAATTTCCCTTCCCGATCAACGCCAATAACTCTATCTTCTTTTTTAATATTATCTTTTAATTCAAAGGGTATCCATACAATTGGATTGTTTTCATCCTTTCTTTTATCAACTATTGTAATTGCAAGCCCAGGACATATAACAAGACATTTGAAGCAACCTATACACTCTCCATCAAAAACAGGCACCTCCATTATATTATTTGGATCTATTTTTATGGATTTCTTAGGACATATTGTTGAGCAGGGGTTGCAGGGAATCTCCTCGTTGCAATGGAGCACCGGGTAAACTTTAAGATTTTTATAGTTGGATTTCCTATTTATAATAGCGCCCGGTCTTGATTTAAGAATATTAAGTTTTTTAAACCAGAAGGCGGGAACATCCGTAGTTACAAATCCTAAATGCTTTAATAGTTTATGAGCCGCTATTTTACCGCTGAACATCGCAGCAGACGCTTCCGCAATCTCCTCGGCGTCCCCGCAGATAAATGATGGAATTTGATAATTTTTTGCCTGCCAATAGAACTCGTTTACAGGATTTAAACCCGCGGCGACAAGAACGGTATCTACTTCAAAAACCTTTTCTTTTCCCTTTATGGGTTTAAACTTTTCATCCACCTCACAGATAACAATTCTTTCAGCTGAATTTTTCCCTTCAACCCTTAGTACCGTATGTTTTGTATATATATTGACTCCCAATCTTTTTATTTTATCCTCATGAACCTTATAACCTCCGCATTTATCGGCTATTTCGCAGAGTCCTACCACATTTATACCCGCTTGCATGGCATGGTATGCCGCTATAAGCCCAACATTCCCTCCGCCTATGACAAAAAGCTTATCCGAAGTTCTCACTAAATCCCTGTTTACAAGTGTCTGAAAAGCTCCCGCTCCATAAATTCCAGGAAGAGTATTTCCTTGAAAAAGAAGCGACTTTTCTCTTGCCCCTGTGGCAAATATAACTGCTTTTGGTCTGATAAAATAGCAAACCCCGTTCCTTATTATCCCGACCTTTTTATCCGAAAAAACTCCAAAACATATCGCCTCGTTCCATAATTTTAAAGACGGATATTTCAAAAGATCGCTATATAACTTATCGGCTATATCTATTCCTCTTGTTCCCGCGTAGCAATCGTCTACTGAACCGAAAAATTTATGCGTCTGAAGAACAAGTTTTCCCCCAAATTTATTCTTATCATCCACAAGGATTACATCAAGATTGAATTTAGAAATCTCGCCGGCGGCAATCATACCGCTCGGACCTCCGCCGACTATAAGGACATCTGCGTCAATTTCTTCTATTGATGAATAATTTAAATCGTTAAAGTTATTTAAATTTAATTTAGCGACGCCCTTTATTGTCTCTATTTTCATTCCTTCTTTTATTTTAGTAACGCATGCTTTTACAACTTTTCCATCGCATATAACGCTGCACTGAGCGCACTGCCCGTTTGCACAGAATATTCCCTGAGGCGCCATATCTTTTTTATGGTAGTTGAAAATCTTTATGCCATTTGCAATAAGGGCTGAAGATATTACTTCATCCTCATACGCCTCTAATGGGTTGCCTTCAAAATAAAATTTGATTTTTTTTCTTTCCTCAATATCAATTATCGGATGGGATATTATTCTGTTCATAAAATCTCCTGATAAATTTCATTACCTGCCTTTAAAAAAATTATATAATATTTAAACAGGAGGATAGATGAATTTTTTAATAATATTCTCTATGTTTCTATCAGGAGTTTATTCTATGGAAAACGACAAAATATTAGAACTTGAAAAACTCAAAGCCGTGGTAGAAAAGAACCCGGAATATCCGCAGGTGGTGTATTATAAACTCAAAAATGGATTAAAACTTTTAATGCTTGAGAAGAAATTTGCACCAATCGTATCTTTTGCGATGATATTTAAAGTTGGAAATGTCGATAACATCCAGGGCCAGACAGGGCTTGCCCATCTATTTGAACACATGGCTTTTAAAGGAACGGATAAAATTGGAACGAGAAACTGGGAAAAGGAAAAAGAAATCCTTGAGAAAATAGACAATCTGGAAGTTCAGATAAACACGGAAGATAGAAAAGAAAACAGGAACGAAGAAAAAATAAAAAAATTGAAAGAAGAAGTTTCAAAATTAGAATCAGAGGCGGAAGGGTATCAGGTCAGAGAAGAATTATGGAAGATATACAATGAATTGGGTCAGAGTCAGATGAATGCTTTCACCTCAACCGATTACACCGGTTATGTTGTCTCGCTTCCATCAGACAGGATAGAGTCCTACTTTATAATAGAATCCGACAGATTTAAAAATCCGGCGCTTAGAGATTTCTATAAAGAAAGAAGCGTTGTTCTGGAAGAATTAAGAATGAATAAATCAAATCCATCAAGTGTAATCTGGGAAAATCTCTTTTCGCATTCTTTTATAGCGCATCCGTATCATAATCCGACAATCGGATGGGAAGATGATGTAAGCCATCTTACAAGGCAGCAGGCAATAGAATTTTATAGAAAATTTTATGTTCCAAACAATGCTACATTGGCAATAGTGGGTGATATAGACCCTATAAAGGTAATAAACTACTGTGAAAAATATTTTGGCGACTGGAAAGAGGGGACAATTCCAGATCAGAATTACACAAAAGAGCCCCCGCAAAATTCAGAGAAAATAATAAAAGTTTTATTTCCATCAAAGCCAATGTTAAGGATGGGATTCAAAAACGATGGAATGGATTCAAAAGATATGCCCGCCTTAATCGTGGCAAGCGAATTGCTTGCGAATGGAAATACTTCAAGATTATACAAAAAATTGGTGGAAGAAAAGAAAATGGCTTTATATATAGGAGCTTATCATTCTACCCCGGGAAACAGATACCCATCGCTTTTTATAATAGCTTCGGCTCCAAAGGGAGATACAAAGATTGAAGAACTTGATAATGAAATAATGAATGAGATAGAAAATTTTAAAAACGATCCTCCGAGCGAATGGGAAATACAAAAGGTAATCAATAATTATGAAATATCAATATTAAAAGATCTTGAATCAAATTTAGAATTTGCTCAGACCCTCGCCATAAACGAGCAAATACTCGGTGACTGGAAATTTTCCTGGAATATGATAGAAAAGATAAAACAGGTAAAAAGCCAGGATGTGGTGGAAGCCGTTAACAAGTATTTAAAAAGAAGCAATAGAACCGCAGTTTATCTGATTGAGAAAAAAAGTGAGAAGTGAAACGTGAGAAGCAAATCCCCCTGTATCTCCGACGTTACCTGCCTGACGGCAGGCAGGCGTCGGGGGAAATCCCCTTCAATCCCCCTTTTATAAAGGGGGACAAAAGAGGGATTTATTGTAGTCGCAAAGCTTGCTTTGCCCTTTCAGAGCAAGCTCCCTGCCTGACGTTGCGTTGCTTCTTGATCATCGGCAGGCAGGTGAAACTACAATAAAAAAATTATTTCGTTAGGGTTAGCGAGCGAACCCGGAGAGGAGTTTATTATGAAAAAAATTATTATTACAGGAGTTTTAATTATGAATACCATAAATTCGCATTCTAAGATAATACCTGATTATAAAAATCTGGATTTTAAACCAGAAATCGTAAAACCCGTCTTTATAGGTCCGAATAAAATAAAAGCCTACATAAAAAAAGATTCCTCGCTCCCAACGATAAGAATAACGGCTTTTATAAAAACAGGGCATGTTTATGACCCATCGGATAAGGTAGGGCTCGGCTCTTTATTTTTCAATATGATAAAAGACGGCGGAACGAAAAAATTCAAATCCGACGAGATAGATAAAAAACTTGAATATTTAGGAGCAGAGATTAACACAAGCATTAACAACGAAGACGCTTCAATATCAATGTTCTGCCACAAGAATAATTTTGACGATGTCTTTGAGATTTTTGCCGATATCGTACAGAATCCGGCGTTTGAAGAAGAGAAATTTAATCTAAAAAAACAGGAAGCGATTGAAATAATAAAAAGAAGAAATGATGAACCCTCAAAACAGGCGTCAAGAGAAGCTCTCAGATTGTTTTTCGGGAGAAATCATCCTTATGGAAGAAGGCCTGAAATAGAAAATATAGAAAAAATTACGGTTGATGATTTAAAAAAATATCACAGTAATTTCTTCTCTTCAAAAAATATAGTGCTATCAGTTGCGGGTGATTTTGATGAAAAAGAAATAACTAAAAAATTAGAATCTTATTTTTCTGAACTTCCAGGTAAAGAAATAACTCTTCCTGAGTTAGAGGAACCTGTTATAACTTCAGGTAAAAAAATATATGTAATAGATAAACCAATAAGGCAGGCATTCGTGGTTATACTGAATAAAGGGATAAAAAGGCACGATGATAGGGAATTCCCGCTTTCTGTATTAACCGAGTACATCGGCGGCGGAATACAGTCAAAATTAGGAAATGAAATACGTTCAAAAAGAGGTCTTGCCTACAGCGTTTATCAGTATTTTTCTAAAAGAGATAAATCCGGCTTTATTATGACATCTCTCGGGACAAAACCTGAAAGCGTTGGCGAAGCGATTTATAATATATTTAATGAGTTAAAAAAGGCGAAGGAAAAATTAGATGAAAAAGAATTAAATATAGCGAAGTCGCAGATAATAAATTCCTATGTGTTTAGATTTGAGACGGTTGCTTCTCTTTTGAACGAAATAGCGAGTTATGATATATACTCATATCCCGAGGACTACATTGAGAAATATACTCAAAGAATTGATTCTGTAAAAGATAAAGACGCGATAAAAATGGCAAAAGAATTTTATGACCTGGATAATTATCTGATATTCATAGTCGGGGATTATAAAAAATTTGAATCAGGAATAAAAGAATTTGGAGAAGTCAATCTATTAAAAGAAGATTAAAGTGTTGAAATTATTCAATCAGTTTTCAAAGTATGCAGTGGTTGGCGGATTTGCCTTTATCGTTGATTACTCATTGCTTTGGTTTTTAACGGAAAAAATAAAATTCTATTATCTGATATCCGCTCTTATTTCTTTCATAACAGGGCTTGTGATAAATTACATCCTCAGCGTAAAATTTGTATTTGATAATAGAAAGATAAACGATAAAAAAATAGAATTTTTCTACTTTTCTTTGATAGGGGTCGCCGGGGTTATTATAAATCAGGCATCTATGTGGTTTTTAACAGAAAAAATAAAAATATTCTATATGAAGTCAAAACTTATAACTGCCTTAATCGTTCTTATGTGGAATTTTTCGATTAGAAAAATCTTTCTTTTTTAATAAAATATTTGTATGCGTCAAAAAACAGTGGTAATAATAGGAGCCGGTCCGGCGGGGCTTACGGCTGGATATCATCTTTTAAAAAACAATGGGTATAACGTTATAATACTTGAGAAATTACCTGTAATCGGCGGTATAGCGAGAACCATTAATTATAAAGGAAACAGGATGGACCTTGGCGGACACAGATTTTTTACCAAATCAGAAATAGTAAATTCAATATGGAAAGAACTCCTTCCTCTTCAATCGAAACCGTCAAAAGACGATTTATTAACCGGAAATTTTAAAGATATCCAATACCCGCCTTCAGGCCCTGACCCTGAAAAAGAGGACAGGGTAATGCTTATAAGGAAAAGAACTTCAAGGATATATTATCTTAAAAAGTTTTTCGATTATCCTGTATCTTTAAATTTAAATACGGTAAAAAATTTAGGTTTCACAAGAATGGCGAAAATAGGATTGAGTTATCTCAAAAGCCATATAACGCCTATAAAACCGGAAAAGAATCTTGAAGATTTTTTTATAAATAGATTTGGATACGAACTATATAACACTTTTTTTAAAGATTATACCGAAAAAGTATGGGGAACGAAGTGCGTCAATATCAAACCTGAGTGGGGAGCGCAGAGAATAAAGAACTTATCCATAAAATCTATAATAAAAGACATTACTTTAAATCTGATATCAAAGAAATATTCAAATACCAAAAAGGTAGAAACCACTCTTATTAGAAAATTTTATTATCCTAAATTCGGTCCCGGACAGATGTGGGATGAAATGGCAGGGAATATTGAAAAAAATGGCGGCAAAATAATAAAAAACACCGCAGTAATAAAACTTAAAACAAACGGAAATAAGATTAAAACAGCAGTATGCAAGAATATTAAAAGCGGAGAAGTTTTTGAAATTGACTCGGATTATATAATTTCAAGCATGCCGATAAAAGAATTTATAGAGTCACTGGATAATAAAGATAATAGAGTTGAAGAAATATCTAAGGGGCTTATTTATAGAAATTTTGTAACTGCTGGAATACTTGTGAAAAAATTAAAATTGAAAAACGAAACCACTCAGAAAACTGTAAATAACATAATCCCGGATAACTGGATATATCTTCAGGACAGCGACTTGATAGCGGGAAGGCTTCAGATATTTAACAACTGGAGTCCATATCTTGTATCCGATTTAAATAAAATATGGTTAGGAGTGGAATTTTTTTGCGATGATAACGGAATATGGAATATGGATGACAGAGAAATTATAAATATGGCGGTAAAAGATATTGAAAGAGCCGGAATAATAGATAGTTCGGACTTTTTAGACGGAAAAGTTGAAAGAGCCGAAAAAGCCTACCCGGCGTACTTTGGCTCTTCTTATGAAAAGTTTGATGATATAAAAAATTATTTAAATGAGATTAAAAACTTATATCCGGTGGGGAGGAATGGAATGCATAAATACAACAATATGGACCATTCAATGCTCTCCGCTATAGAAGCGGTTGATTCAATAATTAATAAAACAGATAAAAGAAAGATATGGAATGTTAATACAGAAAGAGAATATCAGGAGAAATCGGTTTTTATTTTAAAATAGAGTTTTTTGCCGTCCACCCTTAAATCCCAGGGGAAAAGGTTATCAAGAAAAAGGAACTGAATTTTTCTGTGTCTTGCTTTAATATTATTTTCCAAAGAAATGATTTCCATTGATTCTTTTATTTTTTCATCCATAATCTCAGCGTCACCAGAATCGATTTCATTTAAATTATGAGACAGAATCTTTGAAAAGTAACTGGCAAGTTCCTTTTTCCTCTGTTTTATTTTAAAATACTTATTAGAATAATCAAGTTTTCTTATGATATAATCAAGGAAACAAGAATAACTTTTTTCTAAAAGGGAATTTTGAATATTTTGCAACTCATTTAAAAAAGAAATCTCTTTTTCAAGTTCTGTTATTTTTGAATAAATTTTTAAAAAATTTTCATTAAAATTTTCATCGTTATTTAAAAAAAGTTTTTTTATCCCGGCTTCAAAATTTTTTATGACTTTGGAATATCGAACGAAGGAATTAAATTCAATACCTCTGTATTTTATCAGTAGAGCCCTTAAAGAAAGCATTACAGAGACATCTCTTAAAAGCGATTTTATCTTTTCCCCCTGCTCATAGTTTATTCTTTTGTTTCCCTTAAGCGATATTGCGTATTTGGAAAATTCCAAATATTTTAAATCGCTCATTTTTATTATCCCCTCCATATCTTTAACATCGAATTTCTTTAAATAATCGTATGCCTTATCTATTCTTTCGACCTCGTCAGAAAGCTTCTCTAAATTCAGATTAACATAATCATATTTCATTTGTTGGCCGGCCAATCCATTTTTATAAGGTTTGATATCAAGTTGATAATCTGGGTTCTCTTTATAACCATCAAAAAGAATTGAAGCGTACGCCCTTATATTTTCATCGCTTATATTTTTTTTAGAAGCATCTTCCATCTTATCTATCAGATCCTTAAGTCTGGGATTTAATTTATAATCATAAACGTTAAAGCTCACGGAATACCCGCCCTTATTAGAAAGCATGTCAGAGAATCTTTTTGCGGCTTCTTTTGGATTTTTCTCTATCCAGTCCATTACGGCGGCTCTTAACTGCGAATATGTATAAAACTGCCCTGAAACCATATCCTCATATTTCTTATTTTCTATTATATTATCAGCGACAACCCCTCTGAAAAATTTATCTGTCAGTATTCTATTATATATTTCGGACTCGCTCTGAGAAAAAAGATTTAGCCAGAAGGTTAAAAAAATAAAAATAATCATAAAAAATTTCTCATCATATATATAACCTGGCTCATAATTTTTGTAGACGGCGGAAGGGATTTAATTTTATCGAGTGTAAGTTCTCTGGAATTTAGAAGATCTCCTTCAAAGATTTCTTTCATTTTAAACCCTATATCTTCGTCAAAAATATTTAGATTTAATTCAAGATTATAATGAAGACTTATATGGTCAAGATTATGCGACCCTATTGAACTCCATATCCCATCTATCACGGCTGTTTTAGCGTGAAGAACCTCGCTCTGCCACTCGTAAACTTTAACTCCGTGTTTAATCAAACTTTTTAATATGGTAAGGGAGGCTAATCTTACATAGGGATGATCCGTTTTATATGGCAATATTATTCTGACATCAACTCCTCTTATTACAGCTCTTTTTAAACACCTATATATCAGTCCATCCGGCAGAAAATAAGCGTTTGTAATATATATGAAATCTTTAGCGTTATCCATAGCGTATTTATAACTTCTTCTAATAGAATGAAAATTTTTTATTCCGAATTCCCAAGCAAGCGAGACGAAAGTATTGCCGTGAGTTTCGGGCGGAAAAATTTTGAAATCGTCCCCACCGTTTTCCACCCAGGTATTTTTAAATATAGACGATATTTGATTTACCACCTCTCCCTTAAAAAAGACCCCGAAATCCTTCCAGTTTTTGCCGCCCATAGGATAGGGAGCGTAATCAAGGCTTAAATTAAATCCTCCTATTAACGCTGAATTGAAATCTGAAACGAGGATTTTCCTGTGATCCCTTCTGAACCATCTCCTGAAAGAGCCGAAAACTTTTATTGGATTGTATTCTATAATTTTAATTCCACTCGCTTTCATCTCATTAAAAAAAGATTTGGAAGTGAGTCGGGAGCCAATGCTATCATAAATAATTCTAACCTCAACGCCTTTTTTGGCTTTATCAATCAATAAACTTTTTAATTTTAATCCTATAGAATCATCCGCTATTTCATAGAATTCTATCAGTATCGATTTGACGGAATTATCAATCATTTCAAAAAGGGTATTAAAGAAAACATCGCTTGTATCTATCAATTTCAAATCGGACGCCATCATTATAGAAGACGGGTTAAGACAGTATTTTTTTATTCTGTATAAATCCATAATCTATAATTCAGCCGTTAGCCACTATTGGTCGCTCGCATTTAGATTCCTCAACTTGTAGTCGCACCCCGACGTTTCAGTCGGGGCAGGAAGTTTGCTTTACCTAATGAACATTATTCCCTTTCAGAGTAAACTCCCTGCCTGACGGCAGGCAATGACTTGAGCGTTTTAGTCATTACGAGCCAAGCGAAGTGACTGCTTCATCTGTCATTACGAGCAGAGCGAAGTAATCTCATCCCGCGGTTGCTAATAATTTATTAATTCTTTGCTTACTCTGGATGAGATTGCTTCAATAGATTAGCAGGAAGTAAATTCGCAATGACTCTATAATTCATAATCCAACATCCATAATTCATCATCCAAAATTCATAATTCAACATTTGCATTCCATAATCCACAATTCATCATCCATAATTCAACATCTATAATCCATATTTCGTCTCCCACTTCTTACCTCTTACCTCTCACTTCTCACTCTTTTACTCACCTTCTTTTATCTGTGAGCCGTGAGCCGTCAGCCGTGAGTAATGTTTTGTGAGCCGTCTTCTCACCCACTCACCTTTCTCCCTTCAATCTATTTTTAATTTTAGCATATATGAAGGGATTAATATCAGAAATATATCTTGAATAAAAATTGTAATTCTCGCTTTTAAAATTTATCCTGTTAAAATAAAAATATGCTTTTTCCATATCTCCTTTCTTTATTTCTATATCCGATACCATAAGCAATGCATTGTTAAAATATGGCTCTATACTCAGAGATTTTTGAGCCATATCATAAGCCGAATCCAGAGCGCCAGAAACATAATAGAATTTAGCGTTTTCAAATGGAAAAATCGGATTTAACGGATACTCATAAGACATATACTCGGATATAGCGGAATTTCTATATCTGTTATACGATGAAATTTGCGAGTAAGTTTTCTTGTAGTTCTTAAATTCGCTCTTTTCGTCGAAATACAGAGAAATCGCTGCAAGTATTATAAGAATAAATAAAAAAGATACTTCTCTGAACTTAATAAATTTTACATTTTCCCTCAATAATCCGCTTATTACAATAAAATAAAAAATTTTTATAAAGGGAACTCTTAATACGATATCAAAAAGCGAAAAGATTGTAATTATTATAAAAGAAAAGTATAAAAAATCCCTTTTTTTGTAAATAAATCCCTTGTATATAACGCTTAAATATAGAATTAAAGATAAGATACCGTTTTCAACAGCTATATTTAATAATTCATTATGCGAATGAAAGGTTGAATGATTATAGTAAGACAATCCATCGAAAAAAGGAAATTTAAATTTTTCAAAGACATACTCGAAACTGTTTGAGCCATAGCCCAGAAAAGGCGACGATATAAAGGCTTTAAATGAACTAATCCATATATCAATTCTATAATACGCTTTTGGGTCATCTAACTTAAACAAATAATACATTGCTTTGTGTGAAATCAAAAATAAAAGCAGAATAAAAGTGAAAAAATAAATAAAAATTCTAAATTTATTTTTATTATAGAATATTATAAAGCTTATTATAAGAGAAATATACGCCGCCCTTGAGTTTAATATTAAAAGGGATAAACTTAAAGGTATAAACAATAAGAGATAAACCTTCTTTTTTTTATCATTGTATTCTAAAAAACAGCAGAACATATCTAGCGTTATAAAAAGCGAAGCGTAATTTGGATTTTCGCCAATAAAATAAAAATTATGATTAATAAAAAAACATACTACAGCCCAGATGGAAACCAATACGCAAAAGTATATAAAAAATTTTTTAAGATTTTTGAAAAACATAGCACTTTGGGATTCATCCAGAGAGTTGATATAATAATAAAAAATAGCGCAATTTAACCAGGTAATAAATGAAGCGAAAGAATCAAAGAAATAAACGGAAAACAAATCTGACAGAAAAATGGAGATTATCAAAAACAAAAAAGAATCAAATTTTATTCTGATATTTTTATAATAAGCGAAAAAAACGGAAATCAGAAAAAATAGAAAAGCGTAAAAATAATTTTTAAATCCATCCAGAACCAAACCTGAGAGGAAGAATATAGATATTATGATGATTTGTTTATTATTTATAAATATATTTTTTTTCTCTGTTTTTAAGTTCATCTAAAGATTTATAGTCGCCGAGATATTTATAAATACTTTCAAGTTTTTTATATCCGGCTTTATAATAAGGATTTAATAAAAGCGAATACTCAATAGATCTGGCGAGCATTTCAAGATTTACGGTATCTTTTTTTTCGGCGTAAATACCTTCAAGTATTTCGATTCTTCTCAGGGCGATATCTATGCTGGAAGGATATTTTTCAAGCGCTTTTTGAGATATGCCGAGAGCAGTGTCATATGATTTTAAATTGTTTAGAGAAATTAACTCATTATTTATTTTTTCTATATTAAAATATCTAAATCCCAAAAAAAACCAGGAAATCAAAAGTATTAAAGCGAAAGAAACCAAATATTTTTTATATTTACTATACTCATCCCCCAGTCTAAAAACAAGCATATTGTCTTTTGCTGAAATTCCCAAGAAAAACATAAAGAACCACCATCCGCAGGAAGTATTTATTCCAAAATCAAAAAAACTATGAATTAAAGCGGCTATTAACGAGTATTTCAAAAATCCATTTGCCGACTTAACTGAAAGATATAAGAAATAAAACCATAAGGCGGAAAATATTATACCGTTTTCCACAAGGGTTTCAAGAAAATAGTTATGAGCGTATGACGATCTTAAACCGTCGGAGATAAAACAATCGGCTGTATAAGCAAAGGATGAATATCCCCAGCCAAAAATAGGCGATAGATAATGCATACGAAGACAAACCTTCCACCATCTTAATCTATCATAAATAGAATTTGTATCGATATTATATATAAGAAAACCAAAAAGTATTATCATAATGACAAGAATTACAGAGTTATTTTTAATATCAATATTTTTTCTATTTTTAAATCCATAATAGAAACTAACCGACATAATAGAAAGCATAGCGGCAATAGATTTCGTGGCTATCAGAGCAGCGAATAGAAAAATGGAAAAATAATATTTCTTTTCCGATATCAAAATTCCTATTAGCATTATCAAAATAAAAGCTAAAGTATTTGAATTTTTCAACACCGAAGCGACATCAACGCCCGAATTGATAAAAGAATCATAAATTCCCAAAGATAAGAGAGCTATAATAAAGGGATAAGTATATTTAAAATCTAACTTTTCATCTATATTTATCACGAGGAAATAAATTATAAATCCGGATATAAAATTTATATATTCAAGCGAAATAATTTCTTTTACCGGACTTAATAGATATGATAATAACGAGATAAAAATAGCCGCGAACAGGTATTTATATGAGGAAGGAAGTTTAAATAAAAAACCGGGTCTTGATTTTATTAAAAAAACGAGAAGATATATAAATACAACTGAGTTTAATATAAAATAGGATTTAAAATTTATAGTTCTATAAAACAATAAAGATATGAAAGGAACAAAGAATATTGTTCTGATAAGCATTTAAAAAAATCAATCTTCTATAATTTTGGGAGTAACGAATATTAAAAGCTCCATTCTATTTCTCTCTTTCCCTTTTTTCTTAAACGCATAACCGAGTATGGGAATATCTCCTAAAAGAGGAACTTTATACTCGTACTCTGATTCGCTATCATGAATAAGTCCGCCGATAACTATCGTTTCTCCGTCTTCCACAACCACTGTGGTATCCGCCGTTCTCTCGTCAATAGCAGGCGCCTCAAATTGGGCCGCCTGAGAAGGCTGTGAGACCGTTGGATTTACTTTCATTACGATTTTACCGTCAGAAGTTATAGTCGGCAGGACTTTAAGAATTATTCCTGTGGTAACATATGTAACCTTTGTAGATGAGACAGAGCCGCCAGAAGTGTTCGTTATCTCCGTTGTGGTGTAGGGCGTCTGATTTGTTATATTTATGCTTGCTTCTTTGTTGTTTAGAGTCGCTATCTTTGGATTTGATAAGACCTTCGCCTTCCCCTTTTTTGCCGCAGCGGATATTGCCGCATCAAACATAAAATTTGATGTAATCCTTCCAAATCTAAATGCCCCATATATTTCCTTTGCCGCAAGATCAACCCCCGTTCCACCCTTAGAAACAACCAAATTTGGCGGGGTTCCTACATAGCCGGTCCCACTATTATATCCCGGCGTAATACTTTTTGGTCCTCCCCATTTACTCTGAGGTCCAATAGCAGCCGTCGCATCCTGCGCTCCTATATAGTTGCCGTTCTTATTCGCTGACGCCGACCACTCTATTCCGGTATGAAGCCCGCTATCAAGCGAGACCTCTACAAGCTTCGCTTCAATTAATACCTGTTTTGGCATTCTATCAAGTTTTTTAACAAGCCGTTCGGTTAATTCTATACCTAATGGAGTATCTGTAACTATGAGAGCATTATTTGTATCATCAATATTGCACTTAGAGGATGTTCTTCCCTCAGCCTGGGCGATCGATTCAATCTGGGATTTTATATCGGATGCCTTTACATAATTGAGGAAAAAAACCTTTGTTTGTAAATATGAGTTTTTCTGCTCATCCAGAAGTTTTTGCGGCGTTGAAATTTTTAAGATATTATCCCCGACCTGCTGGGTCACAAGCCCTTTCATATTAAGTATTGTCTTAAACGCTTCGTCAAGGGGAACTCCTCTTAAAGAAATGGATATGCTACCCGAAACTTCATCAGCAAAAATTATGTTAATTCCCGACTTGGCGGCGAGATATTTTATCACATCCCTTACATCTTTATCCGAATAGTCCAGATCTATTTTATATTTGGGAAGATTATCCATCATATCCCGTTTATCAGATACAGGAACCTGCGATTTAATTTTTTTAGCAGGAGGAATAATTTTCGCTTCTTCTATCTGCGACAAATCATTCCCCGAATCCTTGACGAAAAGCGAAAGGGAAACCTCGCCAACACTCTCGGAAATTTTATATGAAACATCAGTTAAAGTTTCAACTTTAACAAGAGATGTAGACGACTGCTGAGAAGTTGTAATTCTCTTAACGATATCCGAATTAAAAGGTTGGTCCTGTAATATTTTAAGCCTTGAGTTATAAATCTCTATATTCAACCCGACAGGGGATTTTACATCTTTTATTGAATATTTTATCTTATCCCCGCTGTATTTGATGGTTATATTATCCCTGGAAAAAGAGACAAGTTCTATAACGCTCTCCGCTCCAAGACCCGTTCCAATAATAAATAAAAATATAAAGTTTAAAATAATTTTATTCATATTTCACTCCTTTTCATTATTTAAGTAAAGTTCCACTCCCTGCTTCTTTTCTATATCATATAAATAAACCGATTTCCCTCGTATTTCGCCTTTTACACCATTAAGTGGAACTTTTTTAATATCATAAAGTTTATTATTTCTCAAGATATACATCTCATTATTTAATAAATTTTTTAAAATCGCCTCTTTTTTGTCAAATAGTTTTATTATTCCAGTTAAAACAAAGAACTTTAAGTAGAAATCATCATTAGATATAGTAACGCTTGAAAAATTCATATCGTATTTCAGCGTGGACGACCCTTTAATAGTGGACGCTATCATAGGATTTCTTTTGACACAAGGATTATATACCTCATTTATTGAAGTGGCTGTCGTGGAGATTACGACATCGGGTTTTATATTTTGAGCTTTCAGGTTGAGACCCATCAATGCCATTAAAAAAATAGTAATCATATTATTTACCCTCAATATATTGATAAGACACTAAAATAAAATTAACACTGGACAGCTCGCCTCCAGGAATAACTACATTTTCAACATTTAAAATTCTCTCCTGAAGCGATATCTCAGCGAAAAAGGATGCTACATTATGATAACTGCCAGTTATGGAGATATTATATGTTATTCTAAAAAAATACTGATCTTTAACCGTCGTAGAGGGAGAAATTGAATTTATTACAATGGAGTGTTTATCCGCTATCTTTTTTATCGTTTTCATTAAATCCTGCATATTTTTTTCTTTAGGCAACTTTTTTTCTATATCAGCTTTTTGAGTCTGCAACTCCAAAAGTTTTTTATTCAAATCAGGATATCTGGAACTTATTTCCTCGGCTTTCTTAATTTCCAACTCCATATTAGAAACCTTTTTCTTCATTTCATCTATTTTTTTTGATGAAGGAATCCAGAAATAATAAAGATATAAAAACAAAAAACCGCTAACCCCGACAATTATGGCGGCGATTTTAACGAGTTTATCTTTATCTATATTAATCTTATTCATATTATATAAGAATACTTAAAACTTATCTGCGTATTATAGTATCCTCCGCTAAAATTTATAGATGTTATTTTAACATCTGAAAATCTTTTAGAACCCTTTTCAAGAAAAGCATACCACCATAATAAATCTTCAAGCGAATTTGAATTGAGGTTTATGCTAACCTCAATATAATCCTTTCTTGTTTTAGTATCAATACCTCCAAACCACATAGTATCCGGAAGATTATTAATAACATCGCTTAAAAACGCGACATAAAAAAATCTATTTTTATTAAGTTTATCCACCGCCGATATATAATTATTAATCTCGGATATCTGCTTTTCAATATCTTTTGATTGATTGACCTTCTGACTGAGAGAATTATATTTCTGTTCAAGCGACTTATAGTCCATTTCAAGCGTTTTAAGTTCAGTATATTTTAACCCTGATATTACAATGATTATCAGAAATAAAATTATAAATACAAAAAATATTTTGGCTATAAATATATTTGAGTATATCTTATCTATATATTTTTGGGGAGTAAGATTTATTTTTATCATAAATCTTCAATTCCTCTTAAAGACAGACCTGCCGCCACAGATAACGAATGAGACACATAATCTGTAATATTCGCTGGTTTGTTTTCAACTATAGAAAACGGATCTAAAAACGAAACAGGTATTTTAAGCTCATCATAAATATATGTATTTATACCCTTAATAGACGATATCCCGCCTGATAAATATATCTTTGATATATTGGTCTCAATCCCACTTGAAACAAAAAAATCTATTGAACGAGTTATATCGCTTAACAATTCTTTCATCACTGAAGTTATTACTTTAGATGATGAGATTGTAATCTTATCATAATTAGATATTGTGTCAAGTTTATCCTCGTCGGTAAGTAAAATTTTAGATGTTTTTTTAAATTCATCTACATTTTCTTCCTTTATATTCATCTTTTTGGATATAGCCCTGTCAATTGATGAACCCGCGACGAATATATCTCGTACAATTTTAGAATAATACTGGGGTTTGATATTCGGATTTTCTTTAACTATAAAAAGGTTATTGGTAAGAATCGATAGATTTGTAACTCTATGTCCTATATTAACGCACATTATAGATTTAGATTCATCTTTAGGTTTATCTTCTACATAGTTTATAAGATTTTCTATCGCAAAACTATCCACATCTATAAGCACAGGAATCAAGCCGGATGAATTTATCACTTCTATTCTATCATCCACAAGCTCCTTTTTAGCCGCCACAAGAACAATCTCCATCTTATTCTGCCCTTCTTCATAAATAGAATCATTGAGAACATAATTAGAAAGATAAACATCATTTATATCAAACGGGATAAACGCTTCCGCTTCTGTATATATCTTTGATTCTAATTCCTTTTTATCTATTTTTCCAATCTTTATATATCTTATTATAACTGAATTACCGGAGACAGATGTCGCAGCATATTTTGTCTTTATAGAATTTTTTTTAATATACTTTGATATTTCATCAGCGATAATTGCTTTTTTTTCAGCCGGCTCCATATTATCTTTTATAGAAAGTGGCTGATAACCCCAGTTCTTCAAAAATATTTTATTTTTCTCTTTGGTAAAAAGAACAAACTTAATTGAATAACTTCCTATATCTATGCCTAAAATTTCATCCTGTGGAAAGAATGTCTTAAAATATTTTTTCATAATCTATAAAACACTTTAGTCACCTTAAAAACAATTGAACATATACAGCAGCCATTAGCTTTTGAATCCCCCTCACTCTAACCCTCTCCCCTGAGGGGAGAGGGAAGGGTGAGGGGTTCTTTAAATTCCTCTTTCATCCCTTCCGACGCCTGACGGCAGGCAGGCGCCGATACAAATCCCCCTTTTTATTTTTCCCCCCGACGTAACGTCGGGGGGACACAGGGGGATTTTAGCGATTGGCAAATCGCCCGCTACAAATCCGAGCAAGCCCCGCCCTTTTGGTCAATCTTTTATCTTTAATATATTGGCACATATGCCTTCATCCAAAAGGGCGGGGCAAGCTCGGGACTCCACAATCCTCATCGCTTCTCACCTTCTTGTATCTGTAAGCTATCAGCCGTGAGCAATATTTTGTGAGCCGTCCGCTCACTAACCGAACCATTATTACATATTATAAAATTATTATATTAAATATTTGTTTCAATTTTACAACTAATTTATTAATTACTTATCTCGTAAGAATTTTCTTTTAATAAACTTTCGAAATCATCTATCTCCTTATAGCATTCCTCATAATAAATATTCTCATAGGATTTTTTATTTACCTTTAGAAATATTCCAACAGGAAGCGGAAACTCAGGCGGCATAAGATTGGAAACAATCCTCGCCATATTTATATCGGAGTTATTATATACGCTAAGGTCCTTTGGTGGCATAGAAGAATCAAACTCTATAATCTTAGGACCTTCTTTTTCTATTATAACCGCTTTATTTTTATTTTTACCGAATATCATCGGTTTTCCATTTTCTATTCGCAAAACATTATCTTCTTTTGTCTGAGGATTTTTGAATACATCAAACTCTTTATCTGTAAAAACAACGCATTTCTGAAGTATCTCTACAAATGAAAAGCCCTCGTTTTTAGCTGCATCTATTATTATTGACGAGGTTAAATTTAAATCCGAGTCGATGCTTCTTGCGACAAATGGCGCTCCAAGGCTGACGGCTAAAGCAGAAGGATTGAATGAATAATCTCTATTCCCGTAAGGAGTCGTTTTTGTTTTTGAGCCGAGCTGGGTTGTTGGCGAAGATTGTCCTTTTGTAAGAGCGTAAATTCTGTTATTAAACATCAGGACTTTGAGCCCTATATTCCTTCTTATCCCGTGTATAAAATGATTACCTCCTATAGACATAGCGTCGCCATCTCCGGTCATAACGAAAACCATAAGATCCGGATTTGAAAGTTTAATTCCGGTCGCGACAGGTATCGCCCTGCCGTGTATAGTGTGATACCCGTATGTATTTACATAATACGGAAATCTGCTTGAGCATCCTATACCTGAAACAACGACATACTTTTCATGCTCAAGCCCGAGTTCAGCCATAGCTTTTTTAACTGATGTAAGTATGGCATAATCCCCGCATCCCGGGCACCACTTAACAGGTAGATTGGAACTGAAATCATTTGGAGTAAGTTTATTCATTTTTCCTCCTGAAAATTCTCACACTCTGATTTTATTATTTTGAGTATTTCCTCTGTTGTATAGGGCTGTCCGGTAACTTTGGTTTTTGATACAACATTTATAAGATAATTTGCCCTTAATACATAAGCGAACTGTCCTGTGTTTTCCTCAACAACTATAATCTTTTTATATCTCTTTAATATATCTTTAAGATCATCGGGAAGCGGGTTTAAATATTTTAAATTAACGCAGGCAACTTTTATCCCGTTAGATATAGCTTTTGAAACTCCGCTTCTTATCGCTCCATATGTAGAACCCCATCCCACTATTAAAGCGTTAGCATTTTTATCGCCATAAACGATTGTCTCAGGTATCTCCTTTGAGACCCTGCTTATTTTTTCTTTTCTTATCTCGGTCATCAATTGGTGATTATCCGGATCATAACTAACATTTCCTTCTATATTTGATTTTTCAAGCCCGCCTATTCTATGTTCATAGCCCTTTAAAGGCGGAGATGCCCATGGCCTTGAAAGGGTTTTGCTATCCCTGATATATGGTTTAAAATCAGATGGCGATGGAGGTCTAAATATTTCGAAATTTCTCAATTCATTATTAGAAGGTATTTTAAAAGGCTGAGAACCCTGGGCAATATAACCTGAGGATAAAACCACAACAGGAGTCATATACTTAACAGCGATTCTTGATGCTTCATATACACTATAAAAACAATCGCTCGGACTTAATGCCGCCATAACCACAAGCGGACAATCGCCGTGTCTTCCAAATAAAGATAGAAAAAGATCAGATTGCTCCGTTTTTGTCGGAAGTCCTGTCGATGGTCCCCCTCTTTGAACATCTATTATAACCATAGGAAGTTCGCTTATTACCGCAAGTCCTATGGCTTCCGACTTTAACGAAAATCCGGGGCCACTTGTTCCTACAGCTGAAAGACATCCAGCAAACGCCGCTCCTATAGACGAACATACAGCCGCTATTTCATCTTCTGCCTGAAAAACAAGAACATCTTTGCTTCTCATCTTAGCGAACATATGTAAAATTTCGCTTGCAGGCGTTATTGGATACGAGCCATAAAAACATTTCCTGCCTAATTTTTTTGAAGCGGCGATTAGAGCGTAACATACCGCTTCGTTTCCTGTTATATTTCTGTATTTACCGCTTGAAAGATTCCCTTTTTCTATTTTATACTTGGCGTCAAAGATTTCAGTATTTTCTGCATAATTATATCCGGAATATAAAACCTTTTTATTTGAATCTCTTATAATAGGTTTTTTAGCGAACTTCTCATCTATCCATTTAACAGTAACTTCAATCGGAAGGTCAAACATCCAGTAAAGCAAGCCCAACATAAAAAAATTCTTTGTTTTCAATATATCATTTTGGGAAAGCCCGCTGTCTTTTAACGCTTCCCCAACCATATAATTAGCGTCAACCGATATAATCCTATAATTTGATAGTGAACCATCTTCAAGCGGATTTGATTCATATCCCGCCTTTTTTAAATTTTCAGGCGTAAAATTTCCAGAATTAACTATTATAACGCTTCCTTTATCAAGGTATTTAATATTAACCTTTAAAGCCGCTGGGTTCATAACGACAAGGAAATCCGCCTTACCACCGGGATTCATAACCGACTCATCGCCAAAGGCGACCTGAAATCCGCTTACTCCACCAAGACTTCCCTGAGGCGCTCTCATCTCAGCAGGATAATCGGGTAATGTGGATAAGACATTTCCGCTTATGGCAGTGGCATTGGCAAATTGAGTACCGACTAACTGTATTCCATCTCCGCTATCTCCGGCAAATCTTACGACAGTAAGGTCTTTTTTACTAACCCTAACGTTTTTCTTATTTTTATTCATAAAATACTCCTTAAAATAAATATACAATTTATTAAATCATTTTACAATAGGAAAAAGCAAAAGGGTAAGAAGGTGAGCATTGTGAGAGATGTTGGATGATGGATTAAAAGTGGTGGCTGGTGACTGGTGGTTTGCCCCGCCCTTTTGGATGAAGGCATATATGCCAATATATCAAAGATAAAAGATTAGCCAAAAGGGCGGGGCAAGTTGAGGAATCCAAATACGATAAAAAGTAAGTTCCTTATTATTATAGGGGAGCGAGTGCGGCGGATGAACGACTTCGGGTTGCTGGTTTAAATTTGAGGGTTCATTATAATCACAATGGAGCGAGCCCCGCTCTTTTGATATATAACTGAAATACTTTGTTCTTTTATCAGCTATAACCTTAAAATTTGATTTAATGTTTTTATTATAGATTTTGTGTCAAAAGGGCGGGGCGAGCGAGCAAGCGGGCGAAGGGAATTGAACCCTCGTTCTC
>Ga0078972_1003451_pt1 | contig 47364 bp, 54 predicted proteins | sample YelNatPaOPGAMG01_FD_67568 | JGI IMG/M metagenome (GOLD analysis project Ga0078972, IMG submission 67568) | Hot spring thermophilic microbial communities from Obsidian Pool, Yellowstone National Park, USA - OP-RAMG-01 (SPADES assembly) (version 2) | ecosystem: Environmental > Aquatic > Thermal... | reverse complement strand
GCAACACTGAGCGACATCAGCTCGGCGTACCGCGTTCCGGTCACCCAGACGGCATCGGGCTCACTGATGCGGACCATCGCGTAGGCGACGAGCCGGTCGTCGCGGAAGGCCCCCAGCACGAACGACTCGCCTTCGGTCAGCCACGCTTCGTAGAGTGCGCGACGCTTGGGCCACGATTCTTCGGGAGCGCGAATCGGAACGACGCTGCCGGCGTCGCGCACGTGGTCGAGCAGGGAGCGCCAGAGCGGCTCGAGGCGGTCGAGCTCGGTGGCCTCGAGCCGTCGAATGAGTAAGTCCTCTTCCATGATGGCACCCTTCGTTTGCGGTTGCTGATAAGGTGGCTCTCCCAGATCCCCCTCTTTTCCCTTCGCCGCGGCGGGCAGGCTTTCCTCGTGTGCGGCGCCCATCGCGGGCAGGGATCTTTGCGAGCCTCTCACTTTCGCGGCGTGAGTCGCGGGTTTGTTGCGGGCCGGCGCAGCGCGTTCAGGAGTCGCAGAGCACCGGCTTTGCTCAGTGGCTCGTTCAGGTTGCCGCACTTGGGGCTCTGCACGCAGGATGGACAACCGCTGGCGCAGGGGCATTCGCTAATCAGGAGGCGCGCGTCGTCGACGAGTGCTTCAAACGCCGCGTAGGCGCGTCGCACGAGGCCAACGCCACCCGGGTAACCGTCGTAGATGAACACTGTTGCCGTGTCGGTCTGCCAGTGCCACGGAGTCGAGAGTCCGCCGACATCCCAGCGGTCGCACATGGCGTAGAGCGGCAACACTGCAATACAGGCGTGCTCGGCCGCGTGGAGCGCTCCGGGGAGCTCGCCCTCGGCGAGGCATGTGTCCAAGAACTGGCCCGGCATGATCCACCACAGTGCTTCGGTCGAGAAGACTTGTTCGGGCAGGTCAAGGTTGATGGTTTCGAGAACTTGGTCACCGGTCGCTTCGCGTTTCTGAAAGGCGACGACCTGCTCCGTGACTTCAAGTGTACCGAGGAACAAGTTCACGCTTGGCAGGACTTGGCGCGTCGAGGATTGACCAGCGATGAGGACGCTCTTATCGATTTTGGCCTGTGTGTAGTAGGTGCCGCCGAACTCTTCAACCAGGACGGTATGGTTGTCGAGGTCCAGGTTGCTGACGAGGTAGCTTTGCCCCAGATGGAGGTAGACGGCTCCCGGATGCGCCAAACGAAAGACGCGTTCGCGTTCTATCGTGCCGAGTACGAGGCCATCGCGCTTGGTGACGATGACGAATTGTTCGGATGAGGCGGTGCGCAACGAGGTTCGCGCAGCCGGGAATGAGGGTGCCGGCCACACGAGCGTGCCGTCGCGGCGGCGGCGCAGCTCGCCGGTCTCGGCGAGCTGCGCCGCCCGCCGCAGGCCGGCCTCTCCGAAGTAGACCTCATCACCAGGATCGGCTGCTGTACCGAGGCGGAGGGGTTTCTCGTATGCGGCCGCCTCGAGGTGCGGATCAAGGATGTAGGGGTTGGTCAAGTCGATGATGGCCTCCTCGACAGAGCGCGCCAGCAGCCGTTCCGGTTCCCGCATGAAGTACTGATCGAGCGCGTCCTGGCCAGCGACCAAGACGTTCCAGCCGTGGCCCTGGCGACCAGCGCGACCCCAGCGCTGCTTGAGGGAGGTGACGGTGCCAGGAAAACCGGTGACGATCGATTCGTCGAGGCTGCCCACATCGATGCCGAGCTCCAGCGCGCTGGTCGCTACGACGCCGAGCAGCTCATGGTCGAACAGACGTCGCTCGATATCGCGACGCTGCTGGGCGGTGTAGCCGGCACGGTAGGGGGAGATGCGCTCGGCTAGGTTCCTGTCGCGGTCCTCGAGCCGGCGCCTGGTGGACGCGTAGATGATCTCCGCTGCCTTGCGTGTTGGGGCGAAGGCGATGACGCGCTGACCCCGGAGCACGGACTCGGCGATGAGATAGCTGGTCTCGCTCAAAGAGCTCTGACGCGTGCCCAGCGCCTTGTCCTGAAGGGGCGGGTTCCAGAAAACAATAGTCTTCTCGGGCTGCGGTGCGCCGTCCGCAGTGACGACCGCGAACGGCAAACCGACGAGCTTCTCGGCGAATTCGCGCGGGTTAGCAATCGTCGCTGAGGTGATGACGAAGAGAGGTTGCGAGCCGTACTGAGCGCAGAGGCGGCGCAAGCGACGTATGACCTGGGCGACGTGCGAACCGAACACACCGCGGTAGACGTGCGCTTCATCCAGGACGACGAGGCGCAGGTGGTGGAGAAACTCGGCCCAGCGCTCGTGGGCGGGCAGGATCCCGACGTGGAGCATGTCAGGGTTCGATAACACGAGGGCGGCGCGCGCGCGAATCTGAGACCGTTGTGACTGCGGCGTATCGCCGTCGTAGATCGCCGCCACCAGCTTGGGGAGACGGAACGCTGCCAGCCTCCGCGCCTGGTCCTGAGCGAGCGCCTTGGTCGGGTACAGGTACAGAGCCCTGCTCGTCTCGTCTTTGGCGAAGGTATCGAGCGTGGGCAGCGTGAAGCACAAGGACTTGCCGCTGGCGGTGCCGGTTGCCACGACGACGTTCTGACCGGCGGCGAGCAAGTCGTAGGCGCTGCGCTGGTGGCTGTAGAGCTTTTCGAATCCGGCAGCCACCAGCGCAGCGCGCACTGCGGGCGCGAGCGAATCTGGCAGCGGTGCCCAGTTGGCGGCGCGAGCGGCTAGGTGGGTGACGTAAACGACCTGCTCGTGAGTGCCGTCGGTGAAGAGGGCACGCAAGGCATCCTTACCGGCCATCTGAGGGTCTGCTGAGAAGTGCTCCACCGCTTCGCTTCGTGCGTTGGGGTTGCGTGCCATCCAACGACATCCTACTCCACGTGGAGAGCGGCCGGCTGCCCGGTGCCCGTGGGGCTAAGGGGAGGTCATACGACGAAGACGGGCGCCGGTTGGCGCCCGTCTTCGTCGTCACACGTCTTGCCGGCGCTTACTTCGTACGGCTGCCGAAGTCGAGGGTAAAGAGGAAGGCACCGGACTTGTACGAACCACTGGCAATACCGACGCCGCAGTCGCGGTACTTGGCTGTCAGAATGACCTGGCGGTGCACCGTGCTGTGCATCCAGGCGTCGACGATCGCTTGGGGGGTGCCGAGGAGCCCTTGGCCCCAGGCGATGTTCTCGCCTGCAGCCCATGAGCTGAAGCCGGTGCGCGCATAGCCATAGCGAACGTCCCTCTGAGCGAAGGTATCGCCATTGTAGGAGTTGTGCGAGAAGTAGCGCTTCTGGACCATCTCAGCCGAGTGGGCGCGCGCGGCCTTCATCAGGGCGAGTTGTGCCCGGACGGGCTGCAGGCCGTACTTGGCGCGTTCACGGTTGATGAGGTCGATGACGAGCTGTTCCTTCGCGCTCAGTTGCAGGCTGGTCGTGGTCGTGGTTGCTGCCAGGAACGTCGTCTGGGATCGAACGAGAGCTCCGATGGGACTCTGACCCCCATTTACTTTCGCCAGCGCGGAAGCTGGCACGATGAGCGCCGCGAGGATCAGGGCCGCTACCAACGCCTTCTTCACAGTGACAGCCTCCAGCCTTGTCTGGGTGGGCGACGAGGGCCGCTCAACTGGTCTTTCTCAAGAGGTGGTATCGGCTGGGGCGGCGAGGGTGTTGAGAGCGTAGGGCCAACATGCTTTGTCCAGCGTGGCAACAGCAGGGGGTCCTCACGTCGCCGCCCTGCTATGGCTCGCGCTGACGAATGTGTCCTTCAGATGCTGGTCCGCAGCGGCTGGTGGACGGTCGGCGCCTGTCTTGGATTGGGGCATCGCTCTCGGTGCCGCCTGGCTTCGCTCACGGCTGTGAGCAACGGGCAGGGTCTCGTTCGCACGCCGGCTGGACGCTGCGGTTGTCTCTCCCTTGGCAGGAGTTCTGTGGACCGTGGCAACGGCATGACCGTACGCCTTGCCCGGACGAGTTGCTGCCAGTCTACCCCTGCTCTTGGCTGCTGCCCCGCCGTCGGCACCCAGGTGGCGGCCATGGGGCGGAGCGTTGTGGGCGCTGGTTCTCCCTTCAGTACGCAGCAAGGTGCTCTCGCTGGCGGGATCTGGGCGGGCGGCGGCCGCCGCCCGCCCAGATCCCGCCAACCTGCCACCGTGTGTCGCGATCTGGATGGCAGCCGCGCTGCTGGCGACGGTCAGAGTCGTGATGAGTGCAGCGGCGGCAATTTTGCCGCCAACGAGCGCGCTGATCTTGCCGAGCAAGCCCGAGGCGGTCGCCAGCGTTCCGCTCGCTCCACCGCCAAGCGCTCCACCACCAAGCGCTCCACCGCCGAACAGCCCGCCACTCGGCGCCGCGCTGCTACTGATTCCAGTGCTGGCGCTGCTTGTACCACTGCCGCCAAGTGCTGCGCCGGCCGGCGCAGCACTTGGCAAACTCAGGCTGAAATGCGTGGGCAGCGGCAGCTGACCGAGGAAGAGACCCAGTCCAAGGACAGCTTCCTCTTCGAGGTGGAGTTGTTTGCGGCACGCTGGGCAGACTTTGGCGTGCTCAATCAATTCACGTTTCCGGAGCGGCGAGATGTCTCGGCCGACAACCTGCACAGCGATCTCACGGGCGTAGGTGCAGCCTGCACGAGTTTCGGGTGGGGGGAGCTTCGTCTGGAACGCGGTGCGAAAGGCTTCGCGGGCACGATGGAGGAGTGTCTCAGCAGCGCCCCGTGAGATGCCCAGGACCTCAGCGATCTCTTCATGGCGGAAACCGTGTAAATCCTTCAGCACGAGGACGAGACGGTGGCGTTCGGAGAGTTGGCTCAAGGCCTCCTCAACGAGGTGAGTCGTCTCGGCCTGCTCGAACACGTCGGTTGTGCTCGCCTGTTCCTCCTGATCGCTCAACGGTGTGGTGACGTGGCGCTTGCCGGCGCGAATGTGGTCGAGACAGGCGTTGACTGCCACTCGATACAGCCACGGTTCGAGCTGCAAGTCGCCGTCCTGTTGGGGGATCTGCTGGAACGCCTTGAGAAAGACCTCTTGAGTCAAGTCTTTGGCGTCTTCCGGGTTGCGCACCATGCGCACCGCCAGGTTGTAGATCTGGCTGCGGTAGAGAGCGAAGAGTAGTTCGAACGCTTCGCTGCGTCCCGCGCGGAGAGCCTTGAGGAAGCCCTCACGTGAGCGCAGTGCTGCGGCGCGATCGAGGATCGCGAGCTCCGCCCCTTCGGTTGCCCACATCACTGCCATCTCTGCTCCTTATCGGTAGAGGACTGAGGCAGGCCAAGATCGGCGGGCACGAAGTGTTGTCGGTCGTGGCGAAAGGGCGTGCGCGGCGGACGGCGGTTGCTAATCCAGCTGGAGCGCGTTAGGCTCTAGCGCATGCAGAGCCTGAGCAGTGAGCGCGGGCGCGCGCTGGCGCGCCGCCGCCGACAGATCAGGCGCCGGCGCATCGTAGCGCTAGCCATCTTGGTCACCCTCGTCACCCTGGCTGTGACGGTGGCTTATGCTTTGCCGACGGCAACGCCGGCGCATGTGCCCATCGCGAGCGCCGTATCGCCGTTCGCGAAGGCCGACGGCCTCGGGCGTCAGGTGGTCGTGGCTCGCCTCGGGTCGATTGACGTTCTCCTTCCCGTTCCGTTGGCCGATACGACAGCGATTGCCTACCACCCCGTAGACAACCAAAACACTGTCGCCTTCACGCCCGCAGGAAGCGCAGTGAACGGTCAAACTCTGGCCGGGACACTTGCGGCTGTCTTTCGCGCGGGCGGGGGCATCAAGTACTACATGATGGCGGGCAACGGCGGTGATTCCTCATCCTCTACCGCTGGTCTGGACATCGGCGCGGTCCCCGGCGTCTTCGTGTACAGCCCCGTGAGCGGGCAGGTGACCGCGGTCAAGTACTACACGTTGCTCGGCCGCTACACGGACTGCGAGATCGATATTCAGCTTGCCGACGATTCCAGCTTGCTCCTCATGGTGACCCACATCACCGATCCGGACGTCCGTGTCGGCGACATGGTCCAGGCAGGAACGTCGCTGCTGGGCAGACTGCGGCGCTTTCCCCCGTCGATCTCACAGGCACTGAAACAGTTCACCTCTGACGCCGGCGATCACGTTCAGCTTGTCGCAGTGCGTGTCCCACCGAGCACGGCCGGCCTCTGAGCCGCCTTCGACGTATGCCGACCGCCTCCGTTCCCCAAGCGCCGTTCGCCGTCATCGGCGGCACCGGCACGCACGGAGCACCCTTCCCTGGCGACCTGCACGCCGGAGTACATGTGCTGGACGAGGGACTGGTCTTCGCTACCCCCTACGGCGACAGTCCTCCTTTCACTCTCTTCGAGCTAGATGGGCGCCGCACGCTGCACGTTCGCTTGCACGGCTGGCGCAAGGGGGTCCCGCGCGGCATCGCTTCGCGGCAAGTGTTCAGCATTCTGCAGCGCGCTGGCGTGCGGCGCATCCTCTCCGAGGCCGGTGTGGGCAGCTTGAATCACCTTCTCGACCCCGGCGATCTGATCGTGCCTGACGATTTCGTCGACATGACCACGAACCGGGCCGGCGAGGGTGTGCTGGGCGATCACCTGCTCATCATGCGCGAGGCCGTCTGTTCGGATGAGCGCGCGGCGCTCCTTGAAGCGGCCCGTCGTCTCGCCCCCGACCGACGCCTGTTTGCACGAGGCGTCTACGTCGTCACCGAAGGGCCACGCTTCGAGTCGCCGGCTGAAGTCCGCTTTCTCCGGACCCTGGGCGACATCGTGGGACAGAGCTTTTCCCCCGAAGTCTGGCTGGCGCGCGACATCGGTGCCTGCTACGCCGGCATCTACCTTGTGGTGAACTACGGTGAGGGCGTCGTGCAAGAGTGGAGCCACGACGTGTTGCGTTCCCTCTTCCACGATGATGCTCGCCTCATGGGAAGCATCGTCCTGGAGGCACTGGCTTCACTTGCGGAAGAGGGCGCCTGCCGTTGCCGCGAACTGCGCAAGCCCACCTTGCTGGGTTGATAGGCGGAGCGGTCCGCCAGGTTTGCGGAACCCCAGCGGGACGCCCGGCGGGCGTAAACTCCCATGCTCCTTTCACCGAGCGTGAGCGGCGGGGTTGGGATGCTTCACCGAGCGCACGCGGCGGGATGAGCGCCATCCAGCAGGGTCCGCCTGCAGCTCCGAAGTGAGTCTTCCGTCTCGCCAGGCGGTCAGTGTCGCAGTCAGGCGATCAGCGTCGCGGTCAGGCGATGAGGGCTGCCCAGAGCAGGACACCAATCGCGTTGAAGCTCGCGTGCAGGGCCATATTCGTCCAGATAGAGCCGGTGCGGTGAAACAAGTAGGCAAGCGCGAGTCCGAGAACGAACAGGGGCACGAAGACACTCAGCTGTTGGTGAGCGAGGGCGAAGATGGCGGCCGAGATAATGGCGCCGGCGGGAGCGCCGAAGGATCTGGCCAGTCCCTGGAAGAGGAAGCCACGGAAGAAGAGCTCTTCGAAGAAGGGCGCCACAACGATGGCCATGATGGCGAAACTGGCAATGCCGGGACCAGTGTGCGGGAAATCGGTGAGCACACGCTGCTCCGGAGGGTGAGCGACGACGTTGTAGGCGAGGCTGAAGAGGTACACCAAACCGAGGACTGCCGGAACCGGCTTGAGGGCGGTCAGATGTGGCCGCCGCAGGCCCCAACTGGCCAGGGAGAGGCGGAAGTGTCGTAGGGACACACCCCAAGCAACGATTACGAACCACGAGTCGACGAGGACGGTCGATGCGAAGACTGCGAGCGCGCCGCTGAGCGTGCCGCCGGTCGCTTGAGAGGATGTGGCCGGCGAGGTGGCAGCCAAGAAGCTTGTCAGGGCGAGTACCGCGACGAAGGCCAAGAGTAATCCCGCCAGCGCGCGCCAGGCGCCCCACGGTACGTCGCCGGGACGTGCCCGCGGGTCGATGCCAAACCACTGTGGCTGAGGGTGTACCGGCTCCTCGGGCCCGGCGGGCAGCGGATCTCCGCTGCTCGGTGAGTGCCCCGGCCGGCCGGTCTCTTTTGCGTCCATCGCGTCCCTTTGCTATACTGCGCCCGCGGTCGGGCCGAAGGCCCGGCGCTGCGGCTTGCCGGCGGCGGTGTGCGTTGACCCTCCCGCTGCCACTTGCTATCCTAACTTGCTTCCACACAGAGGGGTGCAAACGTGCGTCAGTTGGTCACTCTCGCTTGCCAAGAGTGCAAGCGACGGAATTACCACACGAACAAGAACAAGAAGAACGACCCGGACCGTATCGAGCTGAAGAAGTTCTGCCCCTGGTGTGGTCACCATACCGTTCACAAGGAAACGAGATAGGGCACTCTGTCCGGGTATTCAAGGCGGGCACGAATGGCCTGCTCAGGTGCGCTCTTCAGTGTTCTCTAGGGCTGTAGCTCAATCGGTAGAGCACCGGTCTCCAAAACCGGGGGTTGGGGGTTCAAGTCCCTCCAGCCCTGCCATCTTAAGGAGCCTGCACTAAATGGCGAAAGCCGTGAAAAGCAAGCAGCAGAAGCCGGCAAAGCGCGCCGACGCGAAGCGCGGCGACGCGAAGAAGACGACTGTCAAGAAGGCCGACTCTATGGGAGCCGGGGCGCGGCGCGACGAGGACAAGCGCGCCAAAGGACGCTCTGGGCGGACGCAGGCTAGAGTGGCCGCAAAGCCCTCCAAGACGGTCGCGAAGCCGTCTAGGGCGGCCGGCAAACCATCCGAGCGGACGGGAATTGCCAAGTTCGTCCACGACGTCCGCATCGAGATGAAGAAGGTCACCTGGCCGACGCGCAAGGATCTGACGCAGTCGACCATCGTGGTCATCGTTGCCGTGGTCATTGCCGGCGCGTTGATCGCCGGCTACGACTTCGTCTTCTCGCGTCTTATCGAGTTCGTTATCCCTAAGTGAATCTAAGGAGAAGTCGTTTTGTTCCAGTGGTACGTCGTTAACACGTACTCCGGTCACGAAAACAAGGTTAAGGCCAACCTTGAGCACCGTATCCACTCGATGAACCAGGAGAACTCGATTCTCAAGGTCGTGGTTCCTACGGAGCAGGTGGTCGAGACAAAGGATGGCCAGAAGGTGTCCACGGAGAAACGCGTGTTTCCTGGCTATGTTCTCGTGCAGATGGAGCTCACCGACGACTCGTGGTCCTTGGTGAAGAACACGCCGGGGGTGACCGGTTTCGTCGGAGCGCAGAACAAGCCGGTTCCGTTGTCGCGCAGCGAGGTCGATCGAATTATGCACACGACGTCGGTCGAACGGCCCAAACAGAAGGCCGAGTTCTCCGTGGGCGAAGTTGTGCGCGTGACGTCCGGTCCGCTGTCCGACTTCTCCGGCGAGGTCGTCGAGGTGAATGCCGATCAGAGCAGGCTCAAGGTCATGGTGTCCATCTTTGGCCGCGAGACCCCGGTCGAGCTCGGCTTCGAGCAGGTGAAGAAGACTAGTTAGGTTTAGCGCAGTAAGGGCTCCCGATGGGGCAAACATTCTCTCTAGAGTAGAAGCGAAGCGAGGCAAGCAGTGGCCAAGAAGGTCATGACAGTCATCAAGTTGCAGATTCCCGCTGGGGCTGCCAACCCGGCACCGCCGGTAGGGCCAGCCCTGGGTCAGCATGGCGTGAACATCATGGAGTTCTGCAAGGCGTTCAACGCGCAGACCCAGGCGCAGAGCGGCACGATCATCCCGGTCGAGATCTCCGTGTATGAGGACCGTTCGTTCACCTTCATCACCAAGACTCCCCCGGCGGCGGTGTTGTTGCGCGAGGCGGCTGGCGTCGACAAGGGCTCCGGCGAGCCCAACCGTCACAAGGTGGCCACGCTGTCGCGTGACAAGGTGCGCGAGATCGCCGAGCTCAAGCTGCCCGACCTCAACGCCAACGATGTCGAAGCCGCGATGAGGATCATCGAGGGCACGGCGCGTAGCATGGGGATCGAGATTCAGCAGTAAGCCCGTGTCTGGCAAGACCGGCGTTTTCGCACGGCTGTACACTGGCCCGAGACAGTGGCCAGACGCATTCGGTAAGTAAGTGGGAGGCAGGCCTTTCCGGAGGCCGCCGCAAGCACCACAGGAGGTAAGAGATATGGCCCATCATGGGCGCAAATACGCCGCTGCCCGAGCTGTCATCGAGCCCGGGCGTCTGTATTCCCCGCTCGAGGCCGTCAGGCTCCTCAAGATGCTGGAGACGGCAAGGTTTGACGAGACGGTTGAGGTTCATTTCCGACTTGGGGTCGACGTGCGCCATGCGGACCAGATCGTGCGTGGCACGACGATCCTGCCGCATGGTACCGGCAAGACAGTCCGCGTAGCGGTGTTCGCTGAGGGCGACAAGGCTCGCGAGGCTGAAGAGGCGGGTGCAGACATCGTTGGTTCCGCCGACTTGGCGCAGCGCGTCCAGGACGGACAGCTCGACTTCGATGTGGCGATCGCGACACCCGATCAGATGGGTGTGGTCGGCAAGCTGGGACGCATCCTCGGCCCTCGCGGCCTCATGCCGAACCCCAAGTCGGGCACAGTGACTTTCGAGGTCGGCAAGGCTGTGCGTGATGCCAAGGCTGGCAAGGTCGAATATCGGACCGATCGGTCGGGGATCATTCACTTGGTTCTCGGCAAGAAGTCGTTCGATGAGCGGCAGCTAGTGGAGAACTACGGCGTGTTGCTCGACGAAATCGTACGCGCCAAGCCGGCGGCCGCGAAGGGTCGCTACCTGAAGAGCATTCACTTCGCTTCCACCATGGGCCCGAGCATTGCCGTCGACCCAGCGCGGCAGCGTGACCTGTTGGAAGGCTAGCCCTGAGCAAGCTTGAACCACGGCGGAGCTGGCCAAGCTTGTCGGGTTCGCCTATACTAAACAACTACGTACCGACCTTGCGTCGGTGCGTGGCCGAAGAAGGCCGGTGCCCCTCAGGGGCCTAAGGGATCTCTTGAGATCCGCCCGCCCGAGGCGACGAGCCAAGGCTTAGCATGCTGTGTCGGCGTTATGAGCCCGCTCCCGTCCTCGGGGGCGGGCTTTTTCCATCTCGAACACGAGGGTGCGATGCGCAGGAAAGAAAAAGCAAAGGTCATTGACGAGGTCGCGGAAGCCTTAGAGAACGCTGAAGCGTTGTTTGTCAGCGACTACCGCGGTCTCACGGTGGCGCAGCTTACCGCGTTGCGCGGGCAGTTGCGCCAGCAAGGCGCGACGTTGCACGTGCTTAAGAACACGCTGGCCAAGATTGCCGCCGATCGCTCCGGACGAGAGGTTGTGAAGGAGCTCCTTAGCGGCCCGACAGCCGTAACGTTCTGTGGCGAAGATCCCGTTGCGCCAGCGAAGACTCTGAGCGATTTTTCCCGTACGAACCCCTCACTTGTCCTCCGCGGTGGCGTGCTCCAGGGCAGCGTGATCGACGCGGAGGGTGTGCGGCGCCTGGCGCAGTTGCCGCCGCGCGACGTCGTCATTGCCCAGGTCGTCGGCATGATGGCTGCTCCGTTAAGTGGTCTGGTGACCGTGCTGCAGGGCACGATAAGCGGGCTTGTGCGGGCGCTCGACCAAGTGGCGCAGCAGAAAGCGGCTGCCTGAGGGCGCCCAGGAGATTCGCCCAGCAGCCTGCCCGAGAAAGTTGCAAAGCATACAGACGAGGTGACCAACATGACACTTAGTAAAGATGAGATGATTGAGGCCATTAAGGGCATGACCGTTCTGGAGCTCTCCGAGCTTGTGAAGGCTCTGGAAGAGGAGTTTGGTGTGTCGGCGGCAGCTCCCGTCGCTGTCGCGGCGGCTCCCGGTGCGGCTGCGGCTCCCGAAGCCGCCGCCGAAGAGGAGAAGACCAGTTTCGATGTGATTCTCTCCTCTGCCGGCGAGAAGAAGATCCAGGTAATCAAAGTCGTCCGCTCGTTGACGGGTCTGGGCCTGAAAGAGGCCAAGGCAGTGGTTGACGAGGCTCCCAAGGCGGTCAAAGAGGGCGTCAGCAAGGACGAGGCCGAAGACGCCAAGAAGCAGCTCGAGGAAGCTGGGGCGACGGTCGAGATCAAGTAGCAGGAGACGACCTAGACGGCGCTCGACTACCGCTGCGCAGCGGTAGTCGACGAAGCGACATTCTTTAGTTCTTTAAGTTTTTGGCACGGGGATGGCAGCCGATGTTTCGGCTGCCATCCCCGTGGTACAATCCCAGAGCGCGAGCCGTTCGGCTCGGAGCTCTTGTGTTCCCTTGTATTGTCCCGTCAAAGTGGTTCTGCTACTATAACGGATTGTGCTATCAGCCGTATCGACCGTACATTCCGCAACGGACTCGCGTCCCTCATCCCTGTTCCCTGCTACCTAGAGGAGTCTCGGCTTGAACCAGCCTAAGAGCGCTCGCGTGCGCACCTCTTTCGCCAAGCTTGATCAGCCTCTGCCGGTCCCCAACCTGATCGACATCCAAAAGGCGTCGTGGGAGTGGTTCCTCCGGGAGGGCCTCAAAGAGACAGTTCGCGACATCTCTCCCATCCGCGACTATTCCGACAAACTCCTGGTCGAGTTCGGTGATTACAGTTTCGGGGAGCCCACGCACTCAATTGAGGAGTGCCGCAACAAGGATATGAACTACTCGGCCCCCCTCTCGATGAAGGTGTCCTTCATCAACGAAGAGACGGGCGAGATTCGCGAGCAGTCTGTCTTCATGGGCGACTTCCCCATGATGACCGACCGCGGCACCTTCATCATCCACGGCACGGAGCGCGTGGTCGTGACACAGTTGGTGCGCTCTCCTGGTGCCTACATCATGGAGCCCAAGCCGGCCGAGCGCGAGAAGCAGGTGCTGGTCGCTAACCTCATGCCTCAGCGCGGCTCGTGGCTCGAACTTGAGATCGACAAGAAGGGCGCCGTCAACGTGCGCATCGATCGCAAGCGGAAGTTCCCCGTCACCGTGCTGCTGCGGGCCATGGGGTACGGGAGCAACGAAGAAATCCTGCGCCTCTTCGATGACTCGGTCTACATGAAGAACACGATCGAGCGCGACACGACGACCTCGCAGGAAGAGGCCCTGATCGAGCTGTTCCGCAAGCAGCGCCCTGGCGAACCGCCGACCCTGGAGTCGGCCACTGCGATGCTGCGCGGGCTGTTCTTCGACCCCAAACGTTACGACCTATCCCGCGTTGGGCGCCACAAGCTGAACTCGCGCTTGCATGGGCATCTGCCGTCCGACCAACGCCCGGCGGCCGATGTGCGCGTGCTCACTAACGAAGACATCATCCAGCTCATTAAGACGCTGATCTCGTTGCCGCCCAAGCTGGGGGTGCCGGACGATGCCAAAGATTACGCTGCCGAGGCGATGGCGCTGATCGGTTCACGCCGCGAGGAGATCGCCGGTGACCTCGATGAATACGAGCACTTCGGGAACCGGCGTTTGCGGACCGTAGGCGAGCTTGTGCAGGATGCCTTCCGCATTGGGCTCACGCGCATGGAGCGCGTCATCAAAGAACGGCTGACGACTGAGGACCCCGACACTATCGTGCCGGCGACGTTGGTCAACATCCGTCCTGTGGTCGCTGCTCTCAAGGAGTTCTTCGGCTCATCGCAGCTCTCGCAGTTCATGGATCAAACCAACTCGCTCTCCGGCCTCACGCATCGCCGCCGCTTGAGCGCTCTGGGCGCCGGGGGCCTCACACGCGAGCGCGCCCCGATCGAGGTGCGCGACGTACACTCCACGCACTATGGGCGCATGTGCCCTATCGAGACGCCCGAGGGCCCCAACATCGGCCTGATCGGGTCGCTGGCCTCGTTCGCTACGGTCGACGAGTTTGGTTTCATCCGGGCGCCCTACCGCAAGGTTGTCGATGGCCGCGTGACCAAGGAGATCGTCTACCTCGACGCCTCTGAGGAAGAGGCGCGAGTCATCGATAAGCGGACGGGCGAGGAGCGCAGCGTCATCATCGCGCAGGCCAACGCGCCGTTCGATCCCGAGACCGGTGAGTTCAAGACCGACCAAATCCTGGCGCGCACACAGGGTGGAGCCGACATCATCACGGCGCGGCCCGAGCAAATCGACTACATGGACGTGAATCCGACCCAGATCGTCTCGGTTGCCACAGCCCTCATCCCCTTCCTTGAGCACGACGACGCTAACCGCGCCCTCATGGGCTCCAACATGCAGCGCCAGGCTGTGCCGCTGCTGACGACTGAGGCGCCCTATGTCGGTACGGGGATGGAGTTTCGCGCTGCCGTCGACACCGGCGACGTCGTCCTGGCGAAGCGGGCCGGCAAAGTGAGCTACGTCGATGCTGAGCGCATCGTGATCGACGTCGGCAACGGCGAGAGCGACGAGTACAAGCTGATCAAGTTCACCCGCTCCAACCAGGGTACGTTGATCCATCAAAAGCCGATCGTCGACGTGGGCGACAAGGTCGAAGAGGGGAGCGTCCTGGCCGACGGCTCATCTACCGATCATGGCGAGATGGCGCTGGGCAAGAACCTTCTCGTGGCTTTCATGAGCTGGGAAGGCTACAACTTCGAGGACGCTATCATCCTCTCCGAGCGTATCGTCAAAGACGACGTCCTGTCGTCTATCCACATCGAGGAGTATGAGGTCGACGCGCGCACGACCAAGCTTGGCGACGAGGAGATCACACGCGATATCCCGAATCGCTCGGAGGAGTCGCTCAAAGACCTCGATGAGCGCGGCATCGTGCGCATCGGCGCCGAGGTGAATTCAGGCGACTTGCTTGTCGGCAAGGTTACCCCGAAGGGCGAAACCGAACTTACCGCCGAGGAGAAGCTCATCCGGGCCATCTTCAAGGAGAAAGCGCGCGAGGTGCGCGACACTTCGTTGAAGGTTCCCCATGGTGAGGGCGGCAAGGTCATGGACGTCAAGATCTTCAGTCGCGAGAACAACGACGAGCTGCCGCCTAGCGTCAACCAGCTAGTGCGCGTTTACGTGGCGAAGAAGCGCAAGATCGCCGAGGGCGACAAACTCGCCGGCCGTCACGGGAACAAGGGCGTGATCTCCAAGATCGTGCCCGAAGAGGACATGCCACATCTCGAGGATGGCACACCGGTCGATATCATCCTTAACCCACTCGGCGTGCCGAGCCGAATGAACATCGGTCAGGTGCTTGAGACACACCTCGGTTGGGCGGCGCATCACGGGTTCCAGGCCGACGGTACCCGCATCAAGGGTCCAGCCTACGTGGCTTCGCCCGTCTTTGACGGCGCTACGCTGAGTGAGATCGACGACTTGCTCATCAAGACAACCACCGAGACCGATAGCCCGGTGAAATTCAAGATCAACGAAGACGAGCCCCCGGGGCGGCGGTGTTCCGGCAAGGTGTGGCTCTACGACGGGCGTACCGGGGAGCGTTTCGATAACAAGGTAACGATCGGCTATATGTACATCCTGAAGTTGCTGCACCTGGTCGATGACAAGATCCACGCGCGCAGCACCGGTCCCTACTCGCTGGTCACACAGCAGCCGTTAGGCGGCAAGGCCCAGTTCGGTGGCCAGCGCTTTGGCGAGATGGAGGTGTGGGCGCTCGAAGCTTACGGGGCCGCCTACACGCTGCAGGAGATGCTCACGATTAAGTCCGACGACACAGTGGGCCGCGTGAAGGCGTACGAAGCGATCGTCAAAGGCGAGAACATCTCCAAGCCCAACATACCCGAGTCGTTCAAGGTACTGATGAAAGAGGTACAGAGTCTCGGCCTCGACATGGCGGTGCAGTCCGAGGAGGGCACAATCGTTGAGGTGCGCGAGGAAGACGATGATTTGCTGCGTGCCGCTGAAGAATTGGGCATCGACCTGTCTGCGAGCCTGAGTGCCCGGCGCCGCGGCGAACAGGAGCAGGAAGACGAAGAAGCCTTCGATACGGCTGGCTACGAGATGCTAACTGGCGGTGCGCTTCACGAGACTGAGGGCGACGAGGAGATCGACGAGATTACTGACGACGTCGGGCAACCGGCCGACTCCGAAGACGAGGTCGAAATTGAGGGCGAGGAGCAGATCGAAGGCTTCGACGCGGTAGACGAACTCGGTTTCGATGATGATCTCGGCTCAACCGAGGAAGAAGAGATTGAGACCCACGATGAGTAAGGCCGCTGCGACGGCAAGGGGGAATCGTTGATAGATATCAATAACTTCGATTCGATCCGTGTCGGCCTCGCTTCGCCGAAACAGATCGAGGCGTGGTCAAAGGGCGAGGTGACGAAACCCGAGACGATCAACTACCGCACACTTAAGCCTGAGCGGGATGGGTTGTTCTGCGAGCGCATCTTCGGGCCCACCAAGGATTGGGAGTGCTACTGCGGCAAGTACAAGCGGGTGCGCTACAAGGGCATTGTGTGTGAGCGCTGCGGCGTCGAGGTCACACGGGCCAAAGTGCGGCGTGAGCGAATGGGCCACATCAAGCTTGCTGCGCCTGTCTCCCACATCTGGTTCTTCAAGGGTGTCCCTTCACGCATGGGCTACCTGCTCGACATTGCCCCTAAAGAGCTCGAGAAAGTGCTCTACTTCGGCGGCAGTTACGTCATCATCTCGGTGGATCAGGAGAAGCGCGAGCGCGACATGCTCCTCTTGGATGAGCGCGTGCAAGAGCTCAAGGAGCGCTACGACGCGTACGCCGAGGATCGTTCGCGGGCCATCCGTGAGATGCGCGACAGGGTGGTGGCCATCCTTTCGGGCGAAGCCCAGACGGAGGAGTTCTACAGCGAAGAACCCGACGATGAGTTCGGCTTCTTCAACTACTTCGACATCTTCGAGACGTATCGCCGCATCGCCGAGTCGGCGGCAGGACTTGGCAGCGACGAGGTCAAGACTCAGCGCGCCAAAGTTGACAAGCTCGCCGACGACTACATCGATCGCGGCCTGAAGGCGGTCGACCAGGCCAAAGGCACGATCGATCGCGCATGGGAGCAGTTCAAGACGATCGCTCCGCGCGATGTCATCGCCGATGAAACGCTCTACTTGCAGATGGAGCGCATGTTCGGCCGTGAGCCAGGCTACGAGCCAGAGAGTTTCGGCGTCTACTTCAAGGGCGGTACGGGTGCTGAGGCCGTGCGTGAGCTTCTGCGCGCCATCGACCTCGAGGCCGAAGTGGCCGAACTGAAAGAGGTTATTCGCACGGCAAAGGGTCAGCGGCAGGCGCGTGCTGTGAAGCGTTTGAAGGTTGCTTCGGCGTTTTTGCGCAGCGGCAATCGTCCGGAATGGATGATCCTCGACGTCATTCCGGTCATCCCGCCGGACTTGCGGCCGATGGTTCAACTCGACGGCGGTCGCTTTGCGACGAGCGACTTGAACGACCTCTACCGGCGAGTCATCAACCGTAACAACCGCCTCAAGAGGCTGCTCGATCTGCAAGCGCCCGACATCATCGTCAATAACGAGAAACGCATGCTGCAGGAAGCGGTCGATGCGTTATTCGACAACGGTCGGCGCGGGCGGGCGGTGACCGGACCGGGCAACCGACCGCTCAAGTCGTTGAGCGACATGCTCAAGGGCAAGCAGGGTCGTTTCCGTCAGAACCTGCTCGGTAAGCGAGTCGACTACTCCGGTCGCTCGGTGATCGTCGCGGGGCCACACCTGAAGATGCACCAGTGCGGCCTGCCCAAGATGATGGCCCTCGAGCTGTTCAAACCCTTCATCATGAGCCGCCTGGTGAGCCGCAAGATGGTGCAAAACATCAAGGCCGCCAAGAAGATGGTCGAGTCGATGGTGCCCGAAGTCTGGGATATCCTCGAGGAGGTCATCACCGAGCACCCCGTTATGCTGAACCGTGCGCCGACGCTGCACCGCCTCGGTATTCAGGCGTTCGAACCACTCCTCGTCGAAGGCAAGGCGATCCAGGTGCACCCGCTGGTGTGTGCTGCGTTCAATGCCGATTTCGACGGCGATCAGATGGCCGTGCACTTGCCGCTGAGCTGGGAGGCTCAGTCGGAGGCGCGCACGTTGATGCTGTCCACCAACAACATCCTGTCACCGGCGAACGGCAAACCGATCGCGGTGCCCACACAAGATATGGTGATTGGCGCCTACTACCTTACCTATCACCCCAAGGGCGACTTCACCAATCTCACGCCAGCCGACTTTGAGGAGAAGCTCAGCGCGTTCAGTGGCTACGAAGAGGTCCAGCGCGCCTACGAACAGCGCATCCTCGATCAGCGCGCCGTGCCCGTCCAGCGGGCCGCGGGCATCGCCGAGTTCACACGTCGGCCAATCCTGCTACGGCGGCCGGACGGGACGCGTATCGTTACGACGGTTGGCCGAGCGTTGTTCAATCAGCGGATTGAAGACGGCCTGCGGGAGGTTCTGGGCGACGAGTTCAGCGACGATCGTTACACGTACCTCAACAACACCGTCACGAAAAAGGGTCTTTCCTCGTTCATCACCACGTTGGTGAGCGAGTACGGGGCCACCAAAGTGGCTCGCCTACTCGATGTGTTCAAAGACGTTGGCTTCCACTACGCCACGCGGGCTGGCGTGACGGTCTCCAAGAACGACATCGTCATTCCCGAGAAGCGCAAGGCCGAGATCCTCGCGGAACACGACAAGATGGTCGCCGACGTGCAGGAGCAGTACAACATGGGCTTCCTGACCGAGGCCGAGAGGCGCGAGAAGATCGAGGAGATCTGGCGCGAGGCCGACGTGCAGATTACGGCGGCAACGCGGGCCAACTTCAACCCACTGAACCCGATCTACATGATGGCCACTTCGGGGGCCCGCGGCGACATCAAGCAGATCCGTCAGCTTGCTGGCTGGCGTGGCCAGATGTCGAACCCGAAGGGTGAGATCATGGAGCAGCCGGTGAAGTCGAGCTTCATCGAGGGGCTCACCGTGCTCGAGTTCTTCACCTCGACCCACGGCGCGCGTAAGGGTCTGGCCGACACGGCATTGCGCACGGCGGATTCGGGCTATCTCACGCGGCGTCTGGTCGACGTCTCACAAGACGTCATCATTCGCGAAGAGGACTGCGGTACGACCGAGTGGATCCCCATGTCGCCGTGGTCGCAACGCAAAGATCACAACTCCGCCCTCGAAGGCCGCGTGCTGGCCGAAGATGTCCGGCGGCCGCGCAGTGAGCGTGTTGTGTTGAAGAAGGGGACCAAGATCGATGCGGCAGCCATTGGCTTGTTGAAAGAGCTGTTCGGTGAATCACCGAACGCCAAGGTGGCAGTCAAGGCAACCACCGGCAAGGGAACTGAGAACTTGGCCGTGTGGACTCACGAACCTAACGAGAACCTCATCGGTCGGCGTCTCGGTGCACCACTCGTCGACGAAGACACGGGCGAGGTCATTTTCGAGCGCAACACCATGATCGACGAGAAGACTCGGCCGGCGATCCTTGAGCTGCTGTCACGGAGCAAGGCGAGCGATCCCATGGTCCCTGTACGCAGTGTGCTGAAGTGCGAGTCGGAGCACGGCGTCTGCCAAGCGTGCTACGGCTACCGTCTAGCAACCAACTCCGAGGCCGACATCGGCGATGCGGTGGGGCACATCGCGGCGCAGTCGATCGGCGAGCCCGGTACGCAGCTTACCATGCGTACGTTCCACACCGGTGGTGTGGCTGGCGCCGACATCACGCACGGTTTGCCGCGCGTCGTCGAACTGTTCGAGGCGCGCAAACCAAAGGGTGTCGCGCGCATTGCCGAGGTGTCTGGTCGCGTGGAGGTGCAAGAGTCTGAGCGCGGCCTCAAGGTGACCATCTTCGCCGACGACGGTACGACGAAGGAGTACCCGTTCCCACGCCGCCAGCATCTCCTCGTCGAGGACGGTGACCGGGTTGAGGCGGGTGACCCCATGACTCCAGGGTCGCTCTATCCTGCCGACTTGCTGCATGCCGCTGGCGCCACGCGGGTCGAACGCTACCTCGTTGATGAGGTGCAGGAGGTCTACCGGTCGCAGGGTGTCGAGATCAACGACAAGCACATCGAGCTGATCGTGCGCCAGATGATGCGCAAGGTTCGTGTGGTCACTGCGGGCGATACGATCTTCCTGCCCGGTCAGCTTGTCGATCGGCCGGTGTTCAAGCGCGAGAACGAGCGCGTGCTGGCTGAGGGTGGGCAGGTTGCTGAGGCCGAACAGATACTCTTGGGCATCACCAAGGCGTCCTTGGCCACGGAGAGCTTCCTCTCGGCGGCGTCGTTCCAGGAGACGACAAAGGTGCTGACCGACGCGTCGATCGAGGGCAAGGTCGACCATCTCATGGGGCTTAAGGAGAACGTCATCATCGGCAAACTCATTCCAGCTGGTACAGGTCTCAAGCGCTATCGCACGATCGAGATATCGCCGGCGTGGAAGGCGGAGGCCGAGCAAGAGGCGTTCGAGGCGCTGGAATTCTAGGGTCGTTGAGCTGCCGCAAGGCGTACGCCTTGCGGCAGCTCACGCCGCTTTGCTAAACTACACGACTGCTGTCCGCAGTGGGAACGACCAAAGAGGCTAGATGACTACGATCAATCAGCTCGTACGTAAGGGCCGGCAGAGCGTCAGCAAGCGCAAGACGACTCCCGCGCTCAGGGGCGCGCCGCAGAAGCGCGGTGTGTGTACACGTGTATATACGACGACACCCAAGAAGCCTAATTCCGCTCTTCGCAAGGTCGCCCGTGTCCGGCTTGTCAACGGGATGGAGGTTACAACCTACATCCCAGGAATAGGGCACAACTTGCAAGAGCACTCGGTCGTTCTCATCCGTGGCGGTCGTGTGAAAGACTTGCCGGGTGTGCGCTACAAGGTGATCCGCGCGGCACTCGACGCTTCCGGGGTCGCCGATCGTAAGAAAGCGCGCTCCAAGTACGGCGCTAAGTCGGGCAGGAGCTGAGATGCCCAGGCGCGGCACGATCACACGTCGAGAGGTCACTGCGGATCCCGTCTTCGGGAGTCGTCTGGTCACTCAGGTTATCAACAAGGTTTTGCTCGACGGCAAGAAGTCAATCGCCGAGACGACGGTGTACGACGCCCTCGAGCTCGTGCGCCAAAAGACGGGGCGCGATCCCGTCGAGGTTCTTCAAGAGGCGATTCAGGCTCTCACTCCGCACCTCGAGGTACGCAGTCGCCGGGTGGGGGGTGCGACCTACCAAGTGCCGGTCGAAGTGCCTGGGCGACGTGCGCGAACGCTCGCCATTCGCTGGCTGGTCGGCTACGCGCGCCAACGGCGCGAGAAGGCCATGAGCGAACGGCTCGCCGGCGAGATTCTCGATGCGCTGGCCGGACAAGGTGGCGCCTTCAAGAAGAAGGACGATCTCTTCCGCATGGCGCAGGCCAACAAGGCCTTCGCTCACTACCGCTGGTAAACGAGGTTCTAGGTAGAAACGGGAGCGGCTGGCCCTCCACCGTGGTCGACCGTCTGCGGTCGACGCGGCGGAGCACCGCGGCTCCCTGCGCTGGCACGGGCCAGCAGAGCAGGGGGCATACTCGGGGCAACGGTAGCTGTGTCACGGCTGCTGCGCCGACGAGGGCGCTCCCGCATGTGGCGGCCGGACGAGCTGTCAAACTAACGTGCACGAGTGACACCTGCGGACAGCAGGAATCGGCACGCACGCACGGAGTGCTGCGGTCAACAGACCCGCACGGATCGGAAGGCCGCGACTTTGAGTAACGAGACGATAAGAAAGCGGACACCATAGCGACACAGGCACAAGGAATGCGAGAGTACTCGCTCGAACAGACGCGCAATATCGGCATCATGGCGCACATCGACGCCGGCAAGACGACGACCACGGAGCGCATCCTCTACTACACGGGGAAGACGCACAAGATGGGCGAAGTCCACGAGGGCGCTGCCGTCATGGACTGGATGGCTCAAGAGCAGGAGCGCGGCATCACGATCACGTCTGCGGCCACGACCTGCCAGTGGCGCGGCACGCGCATCAACATCATCGACACCCCAGGGCACGTCGATTTCACGGTTGAGGTCGAGCGCAGTCTCCGGGTGCTCGATGGGGCTATCGCTCTGTTTTGCTCGGTGGCGGGTGTTGAGCCCCAGTCGGAGACTGTGTGGCGCCAAGCCGACAAGTACGGCATCCCGCGGATCGCTTACATCAACAAGATGGACCGTATCGGCGCCGATTTCTTCCGCGGGATGCAGATGATGGTCGATCGACTGGGGGCTCACCCGGTGGCGCTGCAGTTGCCCATTGGGCGCGAGGCTGATTTCTCCGGCATCGTTGACCTGGTGGAGATGAACGCGATTGTCTACCTCGACGAGCTGGGCACGTCGTTTGAGAGGCGACCGATCCCCGATGACCTTGTGGCGCAAGCCGAAGATTACCGCCAGCGACTGATCGAGGCAGTCGCCGATTACGACGAAGAACTCATGGAGAGTTACCTCGAGGGCGAGGCCATCGATCCTGCGGTGCTGCGCCGCGCCGTGCGCGCGGCCACGTTGGCGATTGCTATCACCCCTGTACTTTGTGGATCAAGCTTCAAGAACAAGGGCGTACAACCGCTGCTCGATGCGGTGGTGTGGTACCTGCCTTCGCCGCTCGATGTGCCGCCCGTCGTTGGCAGGGTTCCCGGCAACGGTGAGGCGACGCGCAAGGCTTCCGACGAAGAACCCTTCTCAGCCTTGGCTTTCAAGGTCCAAGTCGATCCGTACGTGGGCAAACTGACCTACTTCCGCGTCTACTCGGGCACGCTCAAGGCGGGTTCGTACGTCTACAACGCCACGAAAGAGAAGCGCGAGCGCGTGAGCCGCATCCTGCAGATGCATGCGAACCATCGTGAAGATCGTCCGGAGGTATTCGCCGGCGAGTTGGCCGCTGCGGTAGGTCTAAAATACACCGGCACCGGCGACACGCTTACCGATATCGATCACCCCATCGTCCTTGAGTCAATGGTGTTCCCCGAGCCGGTGATCTCGGTGGCGATCGAGCCGAAAACGAAAGTCGACGAGGAGAAGTTGGCGACGTCGCTGCAGCGCTTGGCTGAGGAGGATCCGACGTTCCGTGTCTACTCCGATGAAGAAACTGGACAGACGATTATTTCCGGGATGGGTGAGCTCCATTTGGAGATCATCGTCGATCGTTTGCTGCGTGAATTTAAGGTCGATGCCAACGTTGGCCGACCTCAAGTGGCCTACCGTGAGACAGTTCGGCGGGCGGTGACCAACGTCGAAGGGCGCTTCGTGCGCCAGACGGGCGGCCGTGGTCAGTACGGCCATGTCGTCATCAATCTCGAACCGAACGAGCCCGGCGAGGGCTACGTCTTCGAGAACAAGATTGTCGGCGGAGTTGTGCCGCGCGACTACATTCCTGCCGTGGATCAAGGCATCCAGGAGGCCATGAGTAGCGGAGTGCTAGCTGGCTTCCCCGTCGTTGACGTGAAGGTAACGCTCGTCGACGGCTCGTACCACGAGGTCGACTCGAGCGAACTGGCGTTCAAGATTGCCGGCTCTCTGGCCTTTAAGAACGCTGCCCAAAAGGCTCAACCAGTGCTACTCGAGCCAATCTTCGCGGTCGAAGTCGTTACGCCGTCTGAGTTTATGGGCGATGTGATGGGCGACCTCAACGCACGTCGTGGCCACATCGAGGGTATGGAGCCGCGCGGTAACGCTCAGGTGATCACGGCGACGGTGCCGCTCTCGACCATGTTCGGCTACGCTACCGATCTGCGTTCGATGACGCAGGGCCGAGCCGTCTACACGATGCAGTTCAAGCATTACGCAGAAGTACCCGCGGCGATCGCCAGCGAGGTCGTGGCCAGAGTGCGCGGATCGTAGGGGTGGCGTGAGTGAGGATGGATACGCACGGATGCGTGAACAAGTCGCACAACGGGATTGCCAGATGCGCGAAGGTTCCGTATACTAACGGCCTTTGGTATGGGCGACAGCCTTCTTCGGCCGTTGTGACCGTTGTGGTGCACAGCCGTCGGGTGTCAGAAAAGGAGTAGGCAGCATGGCAAAGCAGAAGTTTGACCGCAGCAAGCCGCACGTGAACGTGGGCACCATTGGGCACGTCGACCACGGCAAGACGACCCTGACTGCGGCGATCACGCTTGTGCTTCACAATCGCGGTGTCGGCAAGACTGAGTACGTGGCTTTCGATCAGATCGACAAGGCGCCCGAGGAGCGTGAGCGCGGTATCACGATCGCCACGGCGCACGTGGAGTACGAGACGGAGCATCGCCACTACGCGCACGTCGACTGCCCGGGTCACGCCGACTACATCAAGAACATGATCACCGGTGCTGCACAGATGGACGGCGCCATTCTCGTTGTGGGTGCCGACGATGGGCCTATGCCTCAGACGCGCGAGCACATCATTCTCGCTCGCCAAGTTGGCGTGCCGAACATCATCGTGTTCCTCAACAAGGTCGACCTCGTCGATGACCCGGAGCTCCTTGAGCTCGTCGAGATGGAGGTTCGCGAGCTGCTCACCGAGTATGAGTTCCCCGGTGATGAGATTCCGGTGATTTCCGGGTCGGCGCTTAAGGCGCTCGAGTGCGGCTGCGGCAAAGAGGAGTGCCAGTGGTGCGGGCCCATCCTCCAGCTCACTAGGGCTCTCGATGAGTACTTGCCGGAGCCGGTACGCGACATCGACAAGCCGTTCCTGATGCCGATCGAGGACGTCTTTACCATTACCGGTCGTGGGACGGTGGCCACGGGCCGCGTCGAGCGTGGCGTCATCAAGGTCGGCGACGAGGTCGAGCTAGTCGGTATGCGCCAGAAGGCGCAGAAGACAGTGGTGACCGGCGTCGAGATGTTCCGCAAGCTGCTCGACGAAGGGCGCGCCGGCGATAACATCGGCATCCTCCTGCGCGGCACGAAGCGCGAAGAGGTCGAGCGCGGCATGGTAGCCGCCAAGCCGGGCAGCATCACGCCGCACACGCGCTTCAAGGCGCAGGTGTACGTGATGAGCAAGGACGAGGGCGGCCGGCACACGCCGTTCTTCAACGGTTATCGACCGCAGTTCTACTTCCGCACGACGGACGTGACCGGTGTTATTACGCTGGAAGAGGGCGTTGAGATGGTCATGCCGGGCGACCACACGGTGATGGAAGTCAAGTTGATCACGCCGATCGCTATGGAAGAGAACCTGCGTTTCGCGATCCGCGAGGGCGGGCGTACGGTCGGCGCTGGCGCCGTGACAGAGATCATCGAGTAAGACGCAATTCATAACGACGTGAGTGGGGCTCGGGTGTGTCGAGCGACACACCCGAGCCCGTGAACAGCGAAGAGGCGAGAGTGGCTCAGCAGAAGATCCGTATCAGACTGAAGTCTTACGATCACGAGTTGGTCGAGCGCAGCGCGCAGTCAATCGTGGAGACGGCGCAGCGCACTGGTGCGACCATTTCTGGCCCAGTGCCACTGCCGACTGAGAAGAACGTCTATTGCGTTATCAAGAGCCCGTTCAAAGACAAAGATTCGCGTGAGCACTTCGAGATTCGCACGCACAAGAGGCTCATCGACATTCACCAGCCGACACCGAAAACGGTCGACTCCCTCATGCGGCTCGACCTGCCGGCCGGCGTACACATCGAGATCAAGCTGTAGTGGATATGGTAGGCATCATTGGCAAGAAGATCGGTATGACGCAGGTGTTCGACGACGATGGCAACCTCACGGCGGTCACCGTTATCGAGGCGGGCCCCTGCGCTGTCACGCAAGTGCGCACGCCCGAGAGGGATGGCTACAGCGCTGTGCAACTTGCCTTCGAGGACTGCAAGGACAAGCGCCTCACCAAGGCGCAGCTGGGTCATCTCAAGAAGGCCGGACTCAAGCACGGTAAACGCCATCTGGTCGAATTTCGTGACGCCACGGGCCTCGCGGTTGGCGACACGGTCACGGTAGACGTCTTCACGGAGGGGCAAGAGGTCGCCGTTGTCGGAGTGTCCAAGGGCAAGGGCTTTCAGGGCACCGTAAAGCGTCACAACTTTGGTCGTGGACCGGAGAGTCACGGATCGCACAACATCCGCCAGCCTGGTTCGATCGGGGCGAGCGCCTATCCCAGTCGGGTGTTCAAAGGGATGCGCATGGGCGGGCACATGGGCAGCGAACGCGTTACCCAACTCGGGTTGCGTGTCGTGCGTCGCGATAGTGCCAACAACCTGTTGCTGATCAAAGGTTCTGTGCCGGGCCCCAAGAACGGGGTCGTCGTCATCAAGAGTAGGTAGAAGTGAACTCTGAGGACAAGCCAATCAACGGTGAGCCGCAGGGGACGTCCGCTGCGGAGGCAACGGGTGCGGATTCTCAGCCAGCCGATAGCCGAGACGTCGAGCAGGTGACGCCGCCAGCGAAGAGATCACGGACTCGCCGTGCGGCTGCGCTGGCGGCCGACGAGTCGGCCGCCAGCGCAGCCGCACCAACCGCCAGCGCAGCCGACACTGGTGCGGCGAAGTCACGTCGTGCTCGCGCCAAGGCCGAGCCCCAGCGCGAAGAGGCCGGCGAGGCGGAGGCAGTCGCAGCGACAGCTGAGACAGAGGCGGTTGCCGCCGCTGTCGAAGAGGGCGTTTCTGCGCAGGAGACCGGCGAAGGCGCGCCGGCTGGTGCGGGGGGCGCGCCCACGATGGCAGAGGCCGCGCCAGCCGCAGACAAGCCGCGACGTCGCCGTACGCGCGCGGAGGCGGCGGCGAGGGCCGGCGATGCTTCGCCAGGCGCCGGGTCGGCAAAGCAACCGCGGGTCGCCAAAGTTCGCGCTGCTCATGACACGCGTCATGGGGAAGCCGGTAAGGCCACAGTTGTCGATGCTCAGGGCAAGGTCATCGATGCCGTTGCCCTGAACGCGGGGCGCTTCAACGTGGTGCCCAAGGTCGACGTGCTGCACCTCGCGGTACGGGCCGAGCAAGCGGCCCGCCGTCGGGGCACGGCATCGTCCAAGACGCGGGGCGAGGTGTCCGGATCGACGGCGAAGCTCTACCGTCAAAAGGGAACCGGACGGGCGCGCGCCGGATCAGTGAAGTCGCCGACGCGCAGCGGCGGTGGCATCGCTTTCGGTCCGCATCCGCGCCACTACGAGATGAAGGTCAACAAGAAGGTCGCGCGTCAAGCGCTTGCCATGGCGTTGTCTGATCGAGCGCTTGGCGGCGACATTTACGTCGCGCGCGGCTTGGATCTCGACCGTCCCAGCACGGCGCGGTTGAACGAGTTTCTGGTGAACCTCGACATCGCAGTGCCGGTTCTGGTTATCACTGACGATGAAGAAGTGGTCGCCAAGTCGGCACGCAACTTGCGCTACGCCGAGTGCGCCGAGGCCCGGACGCTGTCGACCGAACAAGTGTTGCGCGCGCGGTCAGTGGTTATGACTGAAAAGGCGCTCGCCGTCCTGAACGAGGCATGAGACCATGGTAGAAGCCGAAAAGATCATCTTGCGGCCAGTCATCTCCGAGAAGAGCTACGCGCAGATCGATCAGAACCGCTACACCTTCGTGGTACATCCGAAGGCGCATAAGACGATGATCGCCCAGGCGGTCGAGCAGCTCTTCAGTGTTCGGGTGACCGATGTCTCGACGAGCCATGTGCACGGCAAACCGAAGCGCCGTGGATACACGCAGGGTCGTTCGGCGTCGTGGAAGAAGGCCGTCGTGACGCTGCGGCCGGGCGACAAGATCGAGTTCTTCGAGGGCAGGTAACGTGGGCATTCGCAAGTTCAAGCCAACGTCACCGGGTCGACGTTTCATGACGGTCGACACGTTCGACGATGTGACGCGCAGCGAGCCAGAGCGTTCTTTGCTGGTCCCAGTGAAGCGCAACGGTGGCCGCAACAATAACGGTCGCATCACGACGCGTCACCAGGGCGGCGGTCATAAGCGGCGCTACCGCCTCGTCGATTTCAAGCGTGATAAGGATGGCATTCCCGCCAAGGTGGCTAGTATCGAGTACGATCCCAACCGATCGGCACGCATCGCGTTACTGCACTACGCCGACGGCGAGAAGCGCTACATCCTAGCGCCACAGGGTTTGAGTGTGGGTGACGTGGTTGAATCGGGTCCTCAGTCCGATATCAAACCCGGCAACGCGTTGCCGCTCGAGAACATTCCGACGGGCGCGACGATCCACAACGTCGAATTGTACCCGGGTCGCGGCGGCCAGCTCGTGCGCAGCGCCGGTGCCAGCGCACAGCTGCAGGCCAAGGAGAAGGGCTTCGGTGTGCTGCGCTTGCCCTCAGGCGAGCTACGCCGGGTCCATCTCGCTTGCCGAGCGACGGTGGGCGAGCTCGGCAACGCCGACCATTCGAACCTCGACGGCGGTAAGGCCGGCCGTACGCGTTGGCTGGGCATCCGTCCGACGGTGCGCGGTACGGCAATGAACCCCGTTGATCACCCGCATGGCGGCGGCGAGGGCAAGACGACCGCCGGTCGTCACCCCGTGACGCCCTGGGGAGTGCCGACGCTAGGGTACCGCACGCGGCCCAAGCGTAAGCCATCCGACAAGTACATTATCCGCGGCCGCAAGCGCGGCAAGTGACGCGATCGTGAGTAAGGAGACCTTGTGAGCAGGTCAACGAAGAAAGGCCCCTTCGTACAAGAGCGCCTCATGCAGCGCATTCAAGAGATGAATAAGACGGGCCAGAAGAAGATGCTCAAGACGTGGTCGCGCGCCTCAACGATCTTTCCCGAGATGGTCGGTCACACGATCGCCGTGCACGATGGGCGTAAACATGTGCCCATCTTCATCAGCGAGGCGATGGTGGGCCACAAGCTGGGTGAGTTCGCGCTGACACGGACGTTCCGCGGGCACATCAAGGGCGAGCGGTCGGCGAGAAGGTAGAGGCCATGGCAGCAGTGAGAGCACAGGCAAAGTACGTGCGCGTCTCGCCCCGGAAGGTGCGCGAGGTCGTCGATCTCATACGCGGTAAGTCGGTGGCCGACGCGCGCGCCACGCTGTTCTTCACGAAACGTGGCGCTGCGCAGGTGGTCGCCAAAGTACTCAACTCAGCTGTGGCGAATGCGGAGAACAACAATGGGCTCGCGGCTGCCGATCTCGTCGTGCGGGAGGCATACGTCAACGAGGGGCCGACGCTCAAGCGTTGGAAGTTTCGCGCCATGGGGCGCGTGAACCGCATCCGCAAGCGGAGCAGTCACATCACGATTGCTGTCGATGAGAAGGAGGGCCGGCACTAGTGGGCCAGAAGGTGCATCCCGGCGGCTTCCGTGTCGGCGTCATCCACGACTGGAAGTCGCACTGGTACACGGAGAAGGAGTTCAAGGGTTACCTCGCTGAGGATGAGCGCATCCGGACGCACATTCAGCGCAAGCTGTCGCATGCGGGGCTTTCGCGCGTCATCATCCGCAAGGACCAGAACAACGTCACCGTTGATATCCACACGGCCCGGCCCGGCATCGTCATCGGCAAGAGTGGGTCGGAGGTCGACGCGCTGCGCAAAGAGATTCACGCGATGACCAAGAAGAACATTCAGGTCAACATCATTGAGGTCAAGCGTCCCGAACTGGATGCGGTCCTGGTGGCGCAGTCGATTGCTGAACAGCTTGAGAACCGTGTCAGTTTCCGGCGCGCCATGAAACGGGCGCTGACCAGCGCGATGCGTTCCGGAGCGACCGGCATGCGGGTGAAGTGCTCGGGGCGTCTCGGCGGAGCCGAAATGGCCCGCAGCGAGCACTACAGCGAGGGACGTGTCCCGCTGCACACCTTGCGCGCCGACATCGACTACGGTTTCAAGGAGGCGCGCACTACTTTCGGGCGCATTGGCGTCAAAGTGTGGATTAACAAGGGCGAAATCATGCCGGCTGGCTACCCCAAGGATGAGCGGCGCGAGCGCGAGGAACGTGAAGAGCGCGAGCGTCGCGAAGGCGGCCGTGAGCGCCGTCGTCCGCAGCGTGAGCGTCGCGAACCGGCGCGGAGCGACGTAAGCCAGGTCAGGGCGTAGAGGGTCAGGTAGAAGAGCAATGCTACTACCGAAGCGAGTTAAATACAGGAAGCACCAGCGCGGCCGCATGTCGGGCGTCGCCAAGGGCGGCACCGAGGTCCAGTTCGGCGAGTATGGGCTGAAGGCGCTCGAACCTGGCTGGGTGACCAACCGCCAAATCGAGGCTGCTCGTATCGCGATGACGCGCTACATCAAGCGTGGTGGTAAGGTGTGGATCAACATCTTCCCGCACAAGCCCGTGACCAAGAAGGCTGCCGAGACGCGCATGGGTGGCGGCAAAGGTTCGCCAGAAGCGTGGGTTGCGGTCGTTAAGCCGGGCAAGGTCATGTTCGAACTGGCGGGCGTCAGCGAGCCAGTGGCTCGCGAAGCCATGCGGCTGGCGATGCACAAGCTCCCGGTCAAAAGCAAGTTCGTGATGAGAGGGGGAGATCTCTTTGAAGAGTAAACAGCTCCGAGAACTCTCCGACGAAGAGCTCAGCCTACGCTTGCGCGACACGCGTAAAGAACTGTTCAATTTGCGCTTTCAGCACGCTACAGGGCAGCTCGACAACCCGCACAAGCTGGCGTTGACCCGACGCGAAATCGCGCGGCTGCTCACTGTGCGACACGAGCGCGAAGGCGAGCGGGCAAAGCGCCAGAGTGCGGGCGGTGAAGCCTAATGCCAGAGAAGAAAACTACTACCGGTAAGGCGGGCGCGAGCAAGTCGACCACTGCGTCGGCTAAGCAGCCAGCCGCCAAGCAGCCAGCCGCCAAGAAGCCGGTGACCAAGAAGTCAACGGCCACCAAGACGGCCAGCAAGGCGGCCCAATCGCCGGCGACGAAGAGCCCTGCGAGGGCGCGCAAGATCTCAACGGCGCGGGCCGAGGCGAAGGCCCAGAGGCCCGCGCCAGCACGCATCCCGGGGCGCAAAGAGCGTCGTGGTGTCGTCGTGAGCGACGCCATGGACAAGACGATCGTCGTGCGCGTCGACAGCGTGGTTCGCCACGATCTCTATGGCAAAGTGGTGCGTCGCTCGAAGAAGCTGCACGTCCACGACGAGCTCAACTCGGCCGGCCTCGGCGATGTGGTGCGCGTCGTCGAAACGCGCCCGTTGAGCGCCACCAAACGGTGGCGGTTGGTCGAGATCGTCGAGAAGGCGAAGTAGCGAGAACAAGGCGATGCAGGAAGCGGATGAGGGACGAGCATGATCCAAGCTGAGTCGAGATTACGGGTTGCGGATAACACGGGGGCCCGTGAAATCCTCTGCATCCGCGTGCACGGTGGTTCGCGGCGCCGCTACGCTCATGTGGGCGACATTATCGTCGGCGCTGTGAAGTCGGCGACACCTGGCGGCAGCGTCAAGAAAGGCGAAGTTGTTCGCGCGGTCGTCGTGCGCACGAAGAAGGAGTACGGGCGCAGGGACGGCACGTACATCGCCTTCGACGAAAACGCCGCGGTCTTGATCGACAACCAGAATAACCCGCGCGGCACGCGCATCTTTGGCCCGGTTGCTCGCGAGCTGCGCGAGAAGAACTTCATGAAAATCGTGTCCCTGGCTCCGGAAGTCTTGTAGGGCTAGGGCGGTTAGCGAGAGAACATGGCAAGAGCGAAGATCCGTAAAGGTGACCAAGTGATGGTCATCACCGGAAAAGAGGCGGGCAAGAGCGGCAAGGTCCTGCGTGTCGATCCCGACAAGGGCCGGGTCGTTGTCGAACGCCTCAACATGATACACAAGCATACGCGGCCTGACCCGAAGAAGAACCCGCAGGGCGGCGTGATCGAACGTGAGGCACCGATGGACATCTCCAACGTGATGCTCATCTGCCCGGCCTGTAATCGGCCGACTCGCGTCGGTTACCGTCTGATTGAAGGCGGCGGCAAGGTGCGTGTTTGCTCGCATAGCACGTGCAAGTCCGATATCGACAAGGCGTAAGCGCATGGCGGCACGACTGAAAGAGAAGTACTTGAACGAAGTTGTTCCTCAACTCCGCGAGGAGTTCGGTTACGACAACGTCATGCAGGTTCCCAAGATCACCAAGGTGACCGTGAACATGGGCGTCGGCGAGGCGAAGACAAACGCCAAGCTGCTCGACGACGCGGTCAATGAGCTGGCGCAGATCACGGGCCAGCATCCGATCATCACACGCGCGCGCAAGTCGATCGCTGGCTTCAAGGTGCGCGAGGGAATGGCGATTGGCTGCAAAGTGACTTTGCGTGGCGACCGCATGTACGAGATGATCGATCGGTTGATCTCAATCGCGCTGCCGCGCATCCGCGATTTCCGCGGCATCGACCCCGACCAATTCGATGGGCGCGGCAATTTCGCCATGGGGATCCGCGAGCAAACGATCTTCCCTGAGATCGATTACGATCAGGTGTCACGCACCCAGGGGATGAACTTCGTGATCACCACGACTGCCAAGACCGACGAAGAGGCACGCAGCTTGTTGAGCAAGCTGGGCATGCCCTTCCGTGAGAGCTAGGAGCATCTGCATGGCAAAGACATCCTTGGTGGTGAAGGCAAGCCGCCCGCAACGGTACAAGTCGCGGGAGTACAACCGTTGCCAGAGGTGCGGGCGTCCGCGCGGTTACTTCAGGCAGTTTGGCTTGTGCCGCATTTGCCTGCGCGAGCTTGCGCACGAAGGTGTCATCCCCGGCCTCACGAAATCGAGCTGGTAAGGGAGGCGAGGCTAGCGTGTCTATGACAGACCCTATCGCCGATATGCTCACCCGTATCCGCAACGCCAGTCAGGCGATGCACGCGCAGGTTGAGGTTCCATCCTCGAAGATGAAGCTGGAGATTGCGCGGCTCATGAAAGAGCAGGGCTACATCGCTGGGTTCGCGACTAAACGGGGCGAGCACGGGGATGTCATCGTTATCGACCTGAAGTACACGAAGAGCCGGGAACGCGTCATCTCCGGTATCAAGCGGGTGTCTAAGCCCGGGCGACGCATCTACGCGCGTAAAGAGGCTTTGCCGCGGGTGTTGGGCGGCCTGGGGACGGCTATCATCTCGACTTCGCGCGGTTTGCTCACGAGCGCCGAAGCGCAGCGCTTTGGGCTGGGCGGCGAGGTTATCTGCTTCATCTGGTAAGGGACGAGGAATGTCGAGAATCGGAAGAGCGCCAATAACGGTCCCCGAGGGCGTGCAGTTCAGGCAAGACGGGCCCGTGGTCACGGTGAAGGGGCCGTTGGGTGAGCTCGCACAGCGTGTGCCCCGCGAGATGAAGATCGTGCAGGCTGACGGGGTCATTACCGTGAGTCGACCCACGGACAGTGGTCCGCACCGCTCGCTGCACGGCCTTACGCGTACCCTGGTGGCCAATATGGTCGAAGGGGTGACGAAGGGCTTTGAGAAGCGCTTGGAGATCGTCGGCGTCGGCTATCGAGCCAACTTGAAGGGGAACAACCTCGAGCTGCTCATCGGCTTCAGCCACCCCGTGGTTGTTGAGCCGCCCGAAGGCGTCGCGTTCGAAACGCCGCAGGCGACGGTCGTGCTCGTAAAGGGCGTCGATAAGCAACTGGTAGGCCAGGTGGCCGCCAAGATTCGCGCGATCCGCCCTCCCGAGCCGTACAAGGGAAAGGGCATCCGCTACGCGGGCGAATACGTGGCAAAGAAGGTTGGCAAACGGGCGTAGCCCGGGTGCCGCGATAACGAAGCAAGGCGGGACCGCTGCATGAGCACAAAGAGCATCCAGGAGGCGCGCGCGAAACGTCATCGGCGTATACGTGGCCGTGTTACGGGTACTGCGGAACGCCCACGGCTTGCCGTGTTCCGTTCCAACAAGCACATTTACGCCCAGGCGATCGACGATACTGCCGGCGTTACTCTGGTGGCGGCGCGATCGACCGAGGTCGACCAAACCGGGCTGAACAAGTCTGCCGTGGCTAAGAAGGTCGGCGAGTTGCTCGCGCAGCGGGCGCGTGCGAAGAGCATAGAGAGCGTAGTGTTTGATCGCTCGGGCTACCTCTACCATGGGCGCGTGAAGGCCCTGGCTGAGGGCGCTCGTGAGGGCGGCCTGAAGTTCTAGCGAAAAGATAGGAAAGCCGGATGCCGAGATTCAGCACCGATGGAGTAGAGCTCAAAGAGCGTGTGGTCGACATCAACCGTGTCGCCAAGGTCGTGAAGGGCGGGCGACGATTCTCCTTCACGGCCCTCGTGGTCGTTGGCGACGAGAACGGTATGGTCGGCGCGGGGTATGGCAAGGCGCGCGAGGTTCCGCTAGCGATCCAGAAGGCGATCCTCGACGCGAAGAAGAACATGTTCCACGTCCCGACCTACAAGACCACCATTACGCATGAGGTGATCGGTCGCTTCGGTGCCGCCCGTGTGCTGCTCAAGCCGGCCGCCGCCGGTACTGGTGTCATCGCGGCCGGCGGCGTGCGGGCCGTCCTTGAGCTTGCCGGTGTGCACGACATCCTGACGAAGTGCTTCGGGACGACCAACGCCATCAACCTGGTGCGCGCTACGGTTGCCGGGTTGCAGGAGCTCAAGACGCCCGAAGAGATCGCCCGTAAGCGCGGCATCAGCGTGAGTCAGGTGTTTGGCCTGGCGCCGTCGCCGAGCGAGAGCCAGGGTGAGGGCGTTCCTGGCGCGGTGGGTGAAGGAGCGTAACGATGGGTGCGCAGCTCGAGATCAAACAGGTTCGCAGCGAGATCGGCACGCCACGTGATCATCGGGGCACGTTGCGCGCCTTGGGCATCAAACGCATGAACCACTGCGTCGTGCACGACGACACTCCGGTCATCCGGGGCATGATCCGTAAAGTGGCGTACCTGCTTGAGGTGCGCGAAGTGACGAGAAGACGTGAAGATGGCTGAACTAGGACTGCACAATTTGCGTCCCAACGCTGGCTCGACGAGCGACAGCAAACGTCTTGGTCGGGGTAAGGGCAGCGGTCAAGGCAAGACTGCCGGTCGTGGCCACAAGGGCTTCAACGCTCGCTCTGGCGGCGGTGTGCGTCCCGGTTACGAAGGCGGCCAGATGCCCCTGTACATGCGTCTGGGTAAGCTGCGTGGACCGCACATGAAGAAGAGTATGCCGATGGGCCCGTTCCGTACCTCTACGGTGCCGGTGAACGTGGGTCGCTTGGCGGCGGCCTTCCCCGCCGGCGCCGAGGTCACTCCCGAGGCGCTGGTCGAAAAACGCATTGTCAAGAACACGAAGACGCCGATCAAGATCCTTGGCGGCGGCGATATTGCGGTGGCGCTGACGGTGAGGATGCACGCCTTTTCCGAGACAGCGGTGGCGAAGATTCGCGCCGCCGGCGGTACGGCGCAGACACTCTAGATGATCGTCGTGGCGACGGGCGCCGAGCAGAATCTTTCTCACGTACGGCGCCCGTCGCCCTTCACTGAGCGCGAGGGAACGTGAATAACAAGCTCTGGCAGTCGCTAGCGAATTCGTGGAAGATCCCCGAGCTGCGCAAGAAGGTTCTCTTCACGGCCGGCATCCTCGCCATCTACCGGTTCGGCGCGTACGTGCCCGTGCCTGGGGTCGACGTGAAGGCGCTGACCCAGTTTTTCCAGAGCGGCGCTGGTGGCGTGTTTGGCTTCCTCGACCTGTTCTCTGGCGGTGCGCTGGGAAAGGTCGCCGTCTTCGCCCTGGGCATCATGCCGTACATCACGGCTTCGATCATCATGCAGTTGCTCACGGTGGTGATCCCGAAGCTCGAGGCGCTTGCCAAAGAGGGCGAGCAGGGGCAGAAGGAGATCACCAAGTACACGCGTTACCTCACCGTGCTGCTCTCGCTGATCCAGTCGGTGGGGTACGTATTTATCTTCCGCACCTACCACGCGCTGCCGAATCTCGACATCATCCACGCACTGCTCATCGTCATCACTCTGACGGCTGGCGCTACGGCGGTCATGTGGCTGGGCGAGCTCATTACGGCGCGGGGCATCGGTAACGGCATGTCGATCATCATCTTCATCAGCATCATCTCGCGCCTGCCATCGGGTCTCTACAAGGTGGCCGCCATGCCGCTCCTGTCGGCGGTCGGCATAGCTGTGATCGCCTTAGCAGTCGTTGTCGCGGTCATCTGGATTACTACTGGCGAGCGTCGTGTGCCAGTGCAGTACGCGAAGCGGGTCGTCGGACGGCGCATGATGGGTGGCACGAGCACGTTCATCCCGCTCAAGGTCAACATGGCCGGCGTGATCCCGGTCATCTTTGCCGCGTCGATGATGATGATCCCGACCACCTTCGGGCAGTTTCTCGGGCATGGCGGCCAGAACTGGTTGACTCGGTTCTTCAGTCCCAGTTCGTGGCCGTACATCGCCGGCGAGGCGTTGCTCATCGTGTTCTTCACCTACTTCTACACGGCGGTTACTTTCAACCCCATTGACCAGGCCGACAACCTGAAGAAGTACGGCGGGTTCATTCCCGGTGTGCGTCCGGGGCGGCCGACGGCCGAGTACCTCGATCGCGTGCTCACGCGGCTCACGCTACCCGGTGCGCTCTTCCTCGCGGCTGTAGCAGTCTTGCCATACCTGCTCTTCAAGTACATGAATGTGACTTTCTACTTCGGCGGCACCTCGCTGTTGATCGTCATTGGCGTTGCCCTCGACACGATGCGCCAGATGGAGGCGCAACTGCTCATGCGGCACTACGAGGGCTTCCTCAAGTGATACGCGGGACCATGGGGCAAACTGGCCCGGCGGTGCGTGCTGGTGCGCTGCGCATCATTGCCCAGGTGCTTGCTGTGGAGGTGCGTCCCACCCCAGCGGGCCACAGTGAGACCGCACGGTGTGCCTAGGATGTCCGGCGGAGGCGCTCCTCTCGATATCGTGCTCCTCGGAGCACCCGGCGCTGGCAAGGGAACCCAGGCCGAACGAATCGTCGCCGAGTTCGGTGTGCCGCACATCTCCACCGGAGACATGTTGCGTGCCGCAGTAGCGCAAGGCAGCGAGCTGGGCCGGACGGCCAAACAGTTCATGGACGCTGGCGAGCTCGTTCCCGACGACCTGATCGTTGCCGTGATGAGAGAACGGCTATCCGCCCCCGATGCGCAAGTCGGCTCCCTCCTGGACGGTTTCCCGCGCACGGTAGACCAAGCGCGGGCCCTGGAGGCTATGCTCACGCAGGCGCGCCGGTCGTTGGCGGTTGTGCTCTTGCTCGACGTGCCCGAGGACGAACTCGTGCGTCGCTTGGCTGGTCGTCGCCTCTGTCGGAACTGCGGCAAGGGCTATCACATCGAGTTCAACCCTCCGTCCGTTGAGGGCATCTGCGACGTATGTGGCGGCGAGCTGTACCAGCGTTCGGACGACAACGAGGAGACGGTGCGCACGCGGCTTGCCGTGTATAGAGAGCAGACCCAACCTTTGGTCGATTACTATCGTGAGCGCGATCTCTTGTGCCGCATTGACGGCGGCGGCAAAGGACCCGATGAGGTCTTTGGCGAGGTCCGCAACGTTTTGCACGGCGTGGTTGCTGGTGATTGTCCGTAAGTCCGCCGCTGAAATCGCCAAGATCGCCGCAGCCGGTCGCATCCTGGCCGACTGCCTCGACATGTTGGCAGAGGCTGTCAAGCCTGGCGTAACCACGCTGGCTCTCGACCGCTTGGCGGAGAAGTTCATTCGCTCCCGCGGCGGAGTGCCAACGTTCAAGGGTTACCGGGGTTTCCCCGGGTCTATTTGCGCATCGCCGAACGACATGGTCGTGCACGGTATTCCGGGCTCCTATGAGGTGCGCGACGGCGATCTCCTGAGTCTCGACGTGGGCGTCACTTTGCATGGTTACGTGGCCGACTCGGCCCTGACGGTGCCGGTCGGTGCAGTGAGCGATCAGGCGCTCGCCTTGCTGAACGTGACGCGAGCTTCACTGGAGGCGGGCATCGCAGAGTGCAGACCGGGCCACCGGTTAGGCGACATCTCGCATGCCGTGCAAGAGGTCGTTGAGAACGCTGGCTTTAGCGTTGTGCGCTCTCTCGTTGGCCACGGTGTCGGACGGGTGATGCATGAGGAGCCCCAGATTCCGAATTACGGTGAGGCAGGCCGGGGGCCGCGTCTCGAGGTAGGGATGGTGTTTGCCATCGAACCCATGGTCAACGTCGGCACCTGGGACGTCTACGTCGCTGACGACGGGTGGAGCATTTTCAGTGCCGATCACTCGCTCTCGGCTCACTTCGAACATACTGTAGCGATCACGGAGCAGGGTCCGCGAGTCCTGACGCGACGGCGTTCAGAGGAAGAGGGTGTCGCTGGGGGAGCGGTTGGAGCGACCGCGTAGGACTGGTTGCGTTGGAGGGGAAGCTCTTGCGCGGCGAGTCTCGACCGTTAAGGGTGGCTGTGGTATCATTCACGGTCGCGCTTGGTAAGGGGCGAAGGTAGGCGTGGCAGAAAAAGAAGAAGCTATAGAGATTGAAGGCGAGGTCATCGAGGCGCTGCCGAACACGATGTTCCGTGTCCGCCTCGACAATAACCACGAGGTCCTCGCGCATATCTCGGGAAAGATGCGCATGAACTACATCCGCATCCTGCCGGGCGATCGGGTCAAGGTGGAGTTGTCGCCTTACGACCTACGGCGGGGCCGGATCATGTACCGGTTCAAGTAAGAGTCGGTTCTCAGAAATAGCAGTCAAGCGACGGGCGCGGCCGGCGGAGGCTTGTGCCAAGCGAGGCAAGTATGAAGGTCAGGGCGTCAGTAAAGACGATCTGCGAGAAGTGCAAGATCGTGCGCCGGCACGGCGTCGTACAGGTTATCTGCACGAACCCTCGTCATCGGCAGAGGCAGGGGTAAGGTATGGCACGTATCGCGGGCGTCAACATTCCTCCGCAGAAGCGGGTCGAGATCGGGCTCACGTATATTTACGGGGTGGGCCGGTCAACGGCCGGCCACATCCTGGCGGAGCTGGGCATCAACCCTGATACCAAAGTGCGCGATCTCACCGAAGAGGAGATCGTGCGACTGCGTGAAGCGATCGACCGTGAGGTGACCGTCGAGGGCGACTTGCGTCGCGAGCGCTCGCAGAGCATCAAACGCCTCATGGATATTGGTTGTTATCGCGGTATCCGTCATCGCCGGGGCCTGCCAGTCAACGGCCAGCGCACCAAGACGAACGCACGCACGCGCAAAGGTCCCAAGAAGACCGTGGGCGCGCGGCGCAAGAAGTAAAGAGTAGCCGGAACAATTTCGTGAGAGGCGGAGGTTTTAAGACTAGTGGCTAAGCCGCAGAGAGCTAAAGGACGCCAACGGCGCAAGGTGCGCAAGAACATCGCCGTGGGCCAAGCGCACATCAAGACGTCGTTCAACAACACCCTGGTCACGCTGACCGACAAAGAGGGTAACGTGATCGCCTGGGAAAGCGCCGGGGCTGTTGGGTTCAAGGGCTCTCGTAAGAGTACGCCGTTCGCAGCCCAAGTCACGGCTGAGTCGGCGGCCAAGAAGGGCATGGAGCATGGCTTGCAAAAAGTCGAGGTCTTCGTGCGTGGGCCGGGGTCGGGGCGCGAAACCGCCGTACGTTCTCTGCAGGCTGCTGGTCTCGAGGTGCTCGGGGTCAAAGATGTGACGCCCGTGCCGCACAACGGCTGCCGCCCCCGTAAGCGGCGTCGGGTTTAGGAAGGTAACTCGTGGCTAGAGACACATCAGCACAGTGCAAGCAGTGCCGACGTGAGGGCGTGAAGCTCTTCCTCAAGGGCGAGCGTTGCCTCACCGACAAGTGCGCCGTTGAGCGCCGTACCTATCCGCCTGGTGAGCATGGTCGCGGGCGCGTGAAGCAGTCAGAGTACCTGCTGCAGCTGCGCGAGAAGCAAAAGGCGCGTCGCTTCTACCAGGTACTCGAGAAGCAGTTTCACGGGTATTACGAAGAGGCTTCGCGGCAGCAGGGTGTGACTGGCGAGAACTTGCTGCGCCTGCTCGAGGTTCGTCTCGACAACGTCGTCTACCGGCTTGGGTTCGGCACTTCCCGCCGCCAAGCACGGCAGCTCGTGCGGCACGGACATTTCCTCGTCAATGGCCGCAAGGTCAATATTCCGTCGTACTTGGTGAAGCCGAACGATGTGATCTCGGTGAAGCCAACCAGCAAGGCGACCGAGCTCGTGCGCTCCGCTACCGATCTCACGTCGTCTGTGGCGCCGTGGTTGCAGGCCGACCACGATAACCTGATGGGCAAGATCCTGCGGTACCCCGAGCGCGACGAGATCGACGCGCCGGTACAAGAGTCTCTGATCGTCGAGCTTTACTCGAAGTAAGCCCGCCTCGGCGCCGACTCCTCGGCGCGTTTGAGGACCGAAACGGGAGGACAATTGCTACAGTTCCAGATGCCCACTATCACGCGCGAACAGCTCGCCAACAACAGGGCTCGGTTCGAGGTGGAGCCACTCGACCGTGGCTTTGGGCATACGTTTGGCAACTCGCTCCGGCGGGTGCTGCTTTCGTCGCTCGAAGGCGCCGCTGTGAGCTCGGTCAAGATTGAGGGGGTGGCGCACGAGTTCGCCACTATCCCCGGCGTCAAGGAAGACGTCACCGACATCATCCTCAATCTCAAAGATCTCGTCTGCCGTCTCCACGGCGACATCGGCGAGGTTCAAGTTCGGCTGGTCAAAGACAAGCCGGGCAAGGTCGTCGCGGCCGATATTGACATCCCGGCCGAGCTTGAGATCCTCAATCCCGATCACCACATTGCCACTCTGGCCGAGGGCGGCTCGCTCGAGATGACGCTGACCATCCGTAGGGGCACAGGGTATGTGCCGGCCGAAGGCAACAAGACGCCGGAGACAACGATCGGCGTTATCCCGATCGACTCCAACTTCAGCCCCATCAAGCGGGTGGCCTACAACGTCGACAGCGCCCGTGTGGGCCAGCGGACCGACTACGACAAGCTCATCCTCGATGTGACGACCAACGGTGCCATTACGCCCGAAGAGGCGGTGCGGCAGGCGGCCGAGATACTGGTAGAGCGGCTGGCGATTTTCACCGATCCCGACCGCACGCGCATGACCGAGGAGTACTTGGGTGGCGACGGTCAAGCGGCGCACGCCACAACCGGCGGCATGGATGATGTGCTCATTGAAGAGCTCGAACTCGGTGTGCGCTCCTACAACTGTCTCAAGCGCGAGGGCATTCAGACCATCGGCGATCTCGTGTCGAAGACTGAGGCGGAACTGCTGAACATCCCGAACTTCGGCAAGAAGAGCATCGACGAAGTGAAGGAGAAGCTGGAGAGTCGCGGCCTGTCACTGCGCAGCGAGGAGTAGGGCGCTGCTCTAAGCGACACAGCGGCTGCACGAAGAGAAGAGAGAGCGGAGATTACATGCGCCACCAAAACCAAGGACGCAGACTCAACATGCAGGACGATCAGCGCAAGGCGATGCTGTGCAACCTTGCCGTAGCGCTGCTCGAACGCGAGAAGATAAAGTGTGGCCAGGAGCGTGCCAAAGAGGTCAAGCCCTTGGTCGACCAAGTGATCACGCTCGGCAAGCGCGGCGACTTGGCCGCCCGTCGGCAAGCCATCGCTAAACTGCGCAACAAGAAGGTCGTCTACAAGTTGTTCAGAGCGTTTTGCAGCGCCGCTGCGCGGGTAAAGTCATCGCATAGTGATATCAGCGGAAGATGACTTTTTGACTGGGAGGTGATCATCCCGAGGAGAGGCGAAGGGCGAGGTGTCTACGGCTACCGAGAGGTCGTGACTCCTGCAGATGTGTGTGCACTGAGAAAGCGTCGAGAGGCGTAAGGAAGGCGAAAGGAGACTGTCATGTGGGAAGATTGGCTGAATTTCCTCGTTGGTCTGTGGCTCATCGTGTATGGGATCATCCCGGGAGTGCACGGGGCAACTGGTCGGACGGTCGATTTCCTGGTGGGTGGAGCTATCCTGCTCGTGGCTGGCGCTCTCGCAGCCAAGTCGCGTTGGCCTGAGTGGTTCAACCTTCTCCTCGGGATCTGGCTGATCGTTGCGTCCTTCTTGAGCTGGACCGGAGCGGCGGTTGCTCTGAACAGCGTGATCGTGGGCGTTCTCGTCGTGCTCTTCGCAGTGCCGGCGGCGCGCATGGCGCGGCACGTTCGGGCCTAAGGTCGGACGGGCCTAAGGTCGGACAAAGAGGAAGGCTACTGCGAATGACCTCCCTCGATCTGGAGATCGATAGGCGCTCAGCAGAGGAATGAGGTGGTGAGCGGCCCAGCGCGGCCGGCGCCCGAGGGCGCCGGCCGCGCTGGGCCGCTCGCGTATGCCCGCGCTGGGCCGCTCGCGTATGCCCGCGCTGGGCCACCCACGTATGCCGCGCAGAGCGGCGCAGGTAGCGAAAGACGCGCAAGGACCTGGGAGGCTGGATCCATCCGCTCCTGCAGGGAGGCACCCGTCTCACGGGGGAGGCGTTGATGCGCCCCGCGCGTCTCACCGAACGTGGAGAGCGTCCGACGCTTGCGAGAGTGACACGGTCCAGTCGACAGCTTGGTTGGCGCTGCCGGCTCGTCTCTCTGAAAGGGAGCGTCTCGCGATCCAGGTCCAAGGGGCAGTTCGCAGGGACGTGTCTAGTCCAGGGGCGCAGCTGAATGAGGCGCGTCGTTTGCCCAGGGGCGCGCGTTCTTGTCCCTCGCGGGAAGCGTGGCTGCGAAACACGGTAAGATATGCAAGGAAGCAGATCGAGGGCAACGCGCATGGCGGGGACGGCATGATGGCAGGCGGGCGCACTGGTCGGCGGCGCGGCGGCGGCGATAGCCGCCAACAGATACTCGAGGTGGCGCGCAAGGAGTTTGGCGACCACGGCTACGATCGCGCGACAGTCCGTCGCATAGCCCAAGGCGCCCGTTGCGATTCGGCGCTCATCCATCACTTCTTTGGCACGAAGGAGAACCTGTTTGCGGCGGCCATGGCCGTGCCCGTGGAGATCGACGAGCTGGTCGCGCAGCTACCGGGGCGTCCTCCTGAGGCAGTCGGGCAAGATGTTGCGCGTGCCCTGATCGAGATGTGGGAGCCAGGGCAAACGCGCATCGTCCTGCTCGGTCTGTTGCGCTCTTCGTTTTGCCACGATCAAGCCGTGGCTATGATCCACGACATCCTTGTCAAGCAGACGATCGAACCCATGGTGAGGGCTCTCGGCTGTGACCAGGTCGAGCTGCGCAGCGACCTCATTGCCGCTCACATCTTGGGTCTTGCCTTTGCTCGTCACGTCATTGAAGCTGAGCCGCTCGCCTCGCTCTCGGTCGACGATCTCGTGCGCTCTACGGCGCCAACGGTCGACCACTACCTGCGCGCCGAGCTGCAGCGGTAGCGCGACGGTCCCTGCGGTAAGCTTCTTCTGGTTGCGCCCTGGTTGCCCGCAGCGGGTGAGGCTGCTGTCTACGACGAGCGTCGGAGGTCCGTCACGCTTGCCATCGACATTGTAGGTTTGCGCTACCAGTACGCGGCCGCCGATGTGGAGGCGCTGCGCGGCGTGGATTTCTCCCTCACTGAGGGCGAGTTCGTCGCCGTCGTCGGAGCCAACGGTTCGGGGAAGTCCACTCTGGCGCGTTTGTTGGGCGGTCTCGATAAAGCGACGACGGCGCGGCGGGCGGTCGTGTGCGGCCACGATCTGCTTACCGAGTCTGGCCGCTGGGGCGCCCGCCGCGCCGTCGGGGTGCTCTTCCAAAACCCCGAGAACCAGATCGTTGGCGAGAACGTGGAGGAAGATCTCGCTTTCGGGCTCGAGAACCTCGCCTGGCCGCCGGAGCGCATTCGGGCGCGCGTCGACGAGATGGTAGCCGCCTTCGGACTGAGCGAGTTGCGTCATCGCGAACCCCACCTCCTGTCAGGGGGGCAGAAGCAGCGGACAGCGCTTGCCGGTGTGCTGGCCATTCCACGACAAGTACTCGTGCTGGATGAGCCCACGGCCATGCTCGACCCGGCCGGTCGCGAGGAGGTCTTGCAGGCGGTTGAACGTGAGCACGCAGCGGGACTCGCGATCGTGTACGTGACGCAAGAGATGGATGAAGTGCTGCGCGCTGACCGTGTGGTTGGCCTTGAGACGGGAAGGGTCCTCTTCGACGGGCCGCCGCGCGACTTGTTCGCCGACACTGGCCTCGTAGAGCGCCTCTCACTCGGTTTGCCGCCCGCGGGAGAGTTGGCTGTGCGGCTTGCCCAACTCGGGTTGTCGTTGCGGCCCTTGCCGCTGACGCTCGATGAACTCGTGAGCGCACTGGAAGAGCGCGTTGCCGGGAGGGGTGCATGAGCGGCATTGAGGACGAACGAGCGATTGTTCGCCCGATGGAGATCGCCTGCGAGGGCGTGTCGTTCAGCTATGAGGAGGGCGACCGTGGCGTCCAGGCGCTCAGCGATGTGAGCTTTTCGCTGAGCGCGGGAGCCACGGTCGCCCTCCTCGGTCCCACGGGTTCGGGAAAATCGACGCTGTTGCAGGTGATCCGCGGGCTCAGCACGCCCGACGCGGGGGTAGTGCGGCTCGATGGTCTTTCGCCCGGCGAACCGGGGTACGCGGAGCGCCAACGGCAGGTGGGCATCGTCTTCCAGACACCGGAGATGCAGCTGTTCGCCATGACGTGTCTGGACGATGTCTCCTTCGGGCCGCAGCAACTGGGCTGGGAGGACGCCGCCGTGCGCGCTGCGGCCGAAGAAGCGTTGGAGCGCGTCGGCCTGCCAGTCAGCGTGTTCGGTAACCGCCACCCTTACTCGCTTTCTGGCGGCGAGCAGCGGCGGTTGGCGCTTGCCGGGGTACTTGCCATGCGGCCCCGTGTCCTCTTGCTCGACGAACCGTTCGTGAGTCTCGATCCGGCGGCGCGCCGCGATCTCGTAGGCATCGTGCGGGCGTTGGCCGCCGACGGTGTAGGGCTCGTGCTGGCAACGCACGACGTGGACCAGGCTTGGGCGCTGTGCGAAGAACGGCTTGTGCTCGATCACGGGCACTTGGTCTCGGCCGGTGCTTGGCGTTTCGACCAGGATGGGGAGGCCGATCTGCTGGCCCATCATTTGGCCGTGCCCTTCCTCGTGCGGCTGTGGCAGCGCTTAGGACGATCGCTCGACACGCTGCCACGCGAGGCTGATCAAGCGGCAACCGCCTTGGCCAGCGGTGGGAGGCGTGCGTGAGGACCGCCATCGCTCAGTACTATCCGGCGGAGTCAGTGCTCCATCGGCGTGACCCGCGAGTGAAGTTCGTCGCCGTGGCGGCCATCGCTGTGGCGCTCTTCACGCGCGACGCCTTCGCAGCCCTTGCCGTCTACGGGGTTGCCGCTCTCGTGGCGCTTATCGTCAGCCATGTGCCCTTGCGCTGGTACTGGCGCGGCTTGCGGCCGGTCCTGTGGCTGATCGGGCTCACGTTCGTCGCCCAGCTCTTCTTCGTGCCTGGGCCGGCACTGGCAAGGCTGGGGCCGCTCAAGGTCTCGAGTCGAGGGCTTGAGCTGGCCACGTACCTGAGCCTCCGGCTGATCGTGTTGGTCCTGGTTGGTTCACTCCTCACGCTGACGACATCGCCGATCTCCCTCACGGATGCCATAGCGTGGCTGGGTCGGCCGCTGCGCCGTTTGCGCCTGCCGACCGAGGAGATCGCCTTGATGATGACGATCGCGCTACGCTTCATTCCGACCTTGCTCGTGGAGGCGGAGACGATTACGCGCGCGCAGCGCGCGCGCGGCGCAGTCTTCGACCGAGGCGGGCCGCTGCGCCGCGCGCGCGCCCTCTTGCCCTTGCTCGTGCCGCTCTTCGTCGTGAGCTTTCGGCGGGCCGACGAGCTCGCCCTCGCCATGGAGGCGCGCTGTTATCGCCCCGGTGCTCCGCGGACGCGCATGCATCCGTTGCAAGCCAGGCCGAGCGACTGGGCCTTGCTCGCTCTCGTGGCGGCGGTGATCGTGCTAGCTTGGCTTGTATGACGGCTGCGTGGCGACGGCGCGACGGCGCGATGAATGGGCGATGGTGCCGTCGATGCAGGACGGAGCAGACGCCGGCTGCAGGCCAGGCATCGGCCGGCAGTCGGCGTGCTTCCGACCGACAGGGGGAGGTGCAGCGCTGAAACGACTGATGCCGACAGTCTACCGTCTCGACCTCGCCTATGAGGGCACGGACTTCCGGGGGTGGGCAAAACAGCCCGGGCAACGCACGGTCGAGGGCGAGCTGGAACGCGCGCTAAGGATCGTGGTGCGCGAGCACGTGCGGCTGAGCGTCGCGGGGCGCACGGACGCCGGCGTGCACGCGCTCGCGCAGGTGGCCTCGTTCCGCCTCGCGCGTGACGATATCGAGCCGCGTCGCTTGCGTTTGGCGCTCAACGCGCTCCTGCCGCCCGACGTTGCCGTGCTCGATGCGGCGCGCGCGGCCGACGACTTCGACGCGCGCGCCGCACGGGCGCGCACGTATCGCTACCGCATCTGGCTGCCGGAGGCGCGCCCCGTCTTTGAGCGCCGCTACGTGTGGGCTTTACGGGGCGCGCAGCGACTAAATCGGGATGCACTCGCTCGGTGCGCCGCGCTGCTCCTCGGTCGACGTAACTTTGCCGCTCTGACTCCGTCGGCGCACTTGTATCGCAGCTGCGAGCGGACGATCAGTGAGGCTGTGTGGGCAGTGGCAAACGATGGCCGCGAAATCACCTTCACGATCACGGGCGACTCATTCCTGCACAACATGGTGCGTGTGGCCGTGGGCAGCATGGTCGACGTCGCCCTGGGGCGTTTGACGGAGGCGGCTTTCGCAGCGGGGCTCGCGAGTGGTCGGCGAGGGCAGATGGGGCAGACCGCGCCGGCGCACGGACTCGCGCTCGTGCGAGTCAGCTATGGGATGCCCGCCGATCTCTCGGCGTGACGGGCTGGCCTCCCTCGCTCGAGGTCGATGACTCGCTGCGAGTGGCTTGTCACGCCTTCAGCGACTCTCGAACTGCTTCAGGAGAGCCAAGTTCGTGGCCGTGTCAGAGATGACGTAATCGATACCGTCGATGTACTGCGGTGTGCCCTGGAGGATGTTCTTATAGCTGTGGCTGGCGGGGGTGCGCCACTTGAGGTAGGCCAGCTCGAGCAGCTGGTGGGTGTTCAGGTCAGTCGCGACGGCGTCCATGATCGTGGCGCCGATCTGGGGTAAGCGCAAGAGGTTGCCACGCGCAGTCAGTTTCTTCTCGAGTGCCTGTAGGACTTGCTGCTGGCGCGCCATCCTGAAGAAGTCACTGTCCACCTCGCGGAAGCGGGAGTACTCCAGGGCGCGCGTCCCGTTCATGTGGTTCCAGCCCTTGTGAAAGGTCACTGTGCGGTTGCCCGGGTACCACGAACTGATCGTCTTAGGGACGTACACGTCGATTCCGCCAACGCTGTTGACGATGCGGGGAAACTTGCTCATGGTCACGATGACGATGTGGTTGATGGGGATGCCGGTGAATTCCCGTATCGTCTGCAGGGCGAGCGGCGGACCACCCCACGCGAAGGCGGCGTTGATCTTCGAGTAGCCGTTACCAGGGATGGCGACCCGCATGTCGCGCGGGATGGACAGCTGCGCGATGCTGTGCGTGCGCGGGTCGACGCGGACGAGCGAGATAGAGTCAGACCGAGCCGGTTCACCGGGGCGCTTGTCGAGACCTAGCAACAGAATCGTTGTCGGGTGACTGAGCAACGAACCGGCGTCGGGGACCAGTTGAGCACGTGTGCTCTTACCGATGCGCGCGTTGCTCTTGGCGACGGCGGCTGAGAAGGTGTGATAGCCGCTCACGCCCCAAACGGCGGCGGCCACGATGGCGGCGAGCACCACGATGAGGGGGATGAGCCACCAGCGCCTGAGGCGACGGCGGGGGGGGGGGGGGGGGGGGGGGGCCCGCGCCCCCCCCCCCCCCCGCCC